>ENA-UONV01000265-UONV01000265.1-human-gut-metagenome-genome-assembly--contig:-CS4-NODE-265-length-70023-cov-6.052395_pt1 | contig 70023 bp, 66 predicted proteins | sample MGYA00242461_ERZ724008 | MGnify/ENA metagenome assembly ERZ724008 | reverse complement strand
AAAGCCATATTTCATATATGATTTTGTTTGAGCTGAAATCAAGTTTTTATAACTTAAACTGTATTTTAGAGAGATATCGCGATAAGGTGAAAGCGATAACAGGCTTTCATTTACGACCATGTCTTTTCGCATCCCAGCAGAACCATCACAATTTACCTCACATATCACTGGCTGTGAGTTTCGAAATAATAAATCTATACGCGTACATGGTAATGGGAACTGAGCAGGTTTGGCTGCCATAATAAGCTGATGCAGCAAACAATCAAAATCGTAGAATTGCTGTATCCTACGATCAACTAAGTACGACTGAATAACCTTTTGGGCGATACTCAGAAGTGTAGAAGAGAACATCTTATATTTTTCCCAGTCATTTGTGGAATAAAAATGTGGTTTAAGGAGATATCTTATAAAACGTGGATTGCGATATTTTCTACATTCATTATCGACAGTAAGAATTGAGTTTTCATATTCTTCAGGTAAGTTACGACCATGTAATTCGAGTAATTTGGAATTGAGTGTGTATATTGTATTCATGTTTGAGCTCCTTCAGGTCAATTAGTTGTTAAGCAGATGATATTACGTCGACTTTGCTGGGCGTTAGAAAGTTGATTTAAATTACTAATCAGTATGCAGAATGGATTTTACGATCCGTTAAACCACAAATTATATCTATAACTATATAGCTGGCCATTGGACATAATATAGATCTTTAAAGGATGTGAATGCGGCAAAATAAGTGGATTAACAATAATATGACCTGCTACCGTTGCAATCATTTCGTTATTAAAACTCGCTTTTTGTATGTTCCCGGCATAGGAAAAATTGTAATCCTTTCCCCATAATACCGAAAAGCCTAATATGCAGGGATCATTGAGTCGCTTTTTTGACTTGATCGTAATAGTAATAGTATTTGATTCTCCACATTTACAGGATAGGCTATCTAGCGTCAATTCAAGGTCGCCACTTAGTATATATGGCTCGTCAGATACAACACCACATTTTTCACAATAGCAATGTAGGCGAGCATACTCTTTATAGTAGGGATGTATGTATTTGGCGTAGAATGCTTCGCCGCCGCAGGCAGGACATTTCCCAAATATAGGTAGTGTTTCACTATCTATTTTATAGCCATTCTCATAGCAGAACTCTTCCCAGCGAAATCCCGTAGCATGAGCCTTAGATATAAGCGCATCTATCATTAGCTCAGATTGTCGCGCTACATTATCTTTAAGTCGGATAATTTGGGAGTATAATATCGTTTCATCATTTGCATAGCTGCTATTGATGCCATGATAGTTTTTGTGAACTTTTTTTATTCTGCTTTGCAAATCGGTATTTAGCCGATCTACCGTATTGTTTAATCTGAGATTAAAATCAGAAGCTTGCTTGAGAAAGGAGGCGGAACTAATGATCGAGAAATCAATTGCCGCAATCTGGAAGTCAAATTCCATTGGAGGAATATCTTCGCACGAAAATAAATCCAAGTACCAACCATGTTCGTTATAACCAAACAGCTTGTACATTTTATTGACAAATGTATTGTCAGACAAAATGAAACATGCATAATTCAAATAGCATCTAAGATCCTGGTTGCTGAAACCATGAAGGTATACCCGAATGATGCTAATATCAGGTCTATCGATTGAAATCCTTATCTCCTTATTTGGGGTGAAATCATATTCAGCTTCGAACATTTTAGAGCGATCGCCCATTTTAATGTTAGGATTTCCTATTAGCAAAAAGTTCCACGCGTGGCTTATGCAATAGTTTTCATTGACCATATTTAATATTGCAACAATCTCGCCCAAGGTAAAACCACATTCAAGCAGACGAATATAGTAAATATTTAGCGGCTCAACGCTTTGGGCAGTAGTCAACGTACCAATTACACTACGCGCATATCCGGCGAGGAAACCATATAATATTGTGTAGTTTTTTGAGAACATGGAAGTATGAGGCTTTACGCTATTGCAAGAAAACAAAAACAAATTTTCTATTGGAAGGTCACGCGCCAATAGCCGTTTTGACCCAGGCTCAAAGCATTCTCCACAATAGCTACATGCCGGATGATGTTCCGTCGTAGAATCAACTTCGTAATAATCGTTCTTGCCGCATATAACATTGAGGTTTGCAAGCCAAAATAAATCATCACGTCCATGCCCTAGGAAACTGCCCACTTTACAGAAGTGAGTATCAAAGTATCTATGAATATTCTCTAGAGTGGCCGAGTCTTGATTGTAGATTGTAAGGTTACTTTGCTCGGAATATTCGGGAGCCTTTTTGTTTAATATTCTCAAAAGGGATAGCTTGTCCTTATATTCGATCAGATTATAACATAAATCTTTAGTGACCATATGCATGAGTAAATCAGCATTGCCGCATGGAAAAAAGCCAACATTTTGCCTTGGTACACAAGCTGAAATCACATTGTGTATTTCGAACATTTTTTTTAGCGAAAAGAACTCTGATGGCATAAATATAATATAGGAGTTATCGCTAGAATGTTTGAGAAACTCAACTAATGAACGAAATGAATCCAATATCGTAAAGGGCGCGGTTATTTTTGTAGCATAGTATTCACCTATGAGTTCTTCAAACTTGCTTAGGCAACATAAAATCACCATATCAGGTGCCGAGCACTGAGGGCGTTCGCTCCGAGTTCCATTTAGGATGGCATCAAGCGTATCAATGTAGGCCGGATTGTTTGGAATAGGATAAGAACTACATGAAACATCCGAAGCCATGAAAGACCTAAAGTCGTCATAGCCGCCAATAATGGTGTAAGCTTCCATCTACATTTCTCCATTCAGGGGGAACGTGCCACTCAGTGCAATTACTCCTTAACAACAAACAGTTACTAGACAGAACTATAGCTACCGAACCTATTATTCATTCAAGTTATTATAACCAATAAAATAATACCTTAGAAAACGGGGTATATCAATAGTTTGTTTAAAAAATGGTGCGAACATGCAACTTGCAACTTTAATTGTCGCGCCCAACGGAGAACAGTTTACCGAAGGAACTTGCTTCATAAAAGGAATAATATTTGAAAATCGGCTCCCCATCAAGATGCTATTCCAGCATTTGCACCAGAGGAGTCGATTTTTATGCTTAGCCCTCATTGAAACGGTCTATACTTTTTATTCTCTCATGTTTCCTGTTCTGCAATTAAGCGCTTCTGCTATTCGTTGAATGGTGGCAGGCTCCTTACAGTTTGTAATCACATAATTGAGGATACAGCTATCACTAACTGTTGTACCAATATAAGTAGCGTCTGATTCCGTATAGATACCGGAAATTTTGATCCCAACCTTGCTGTTGAACTCGTAAAACTGAGCATTGGCTCCTATGATTGAATCTTCTTTGGCGATTGTATAAGGTCGGTCGGCCTGAGTAAACGTAGCTATCATGCCATCAATGACGTAAACCGTTTTGATATATTTGCCCAAACGACTCGACTCTGTAAACAGTATCGCATCAGTTTTAACCTGCTCATCCTCAAGACAGTAAACAGGGCAGCCTGCGTAGTCAGCCAGCGCATCTATGGAATCAAAGCTCAGTTCGGTTTTTTCATAACGTGCAGCATTAGGGATTTCTAGATCGCTTCTCTCATTTTCTTCAGAACGCACATGCAAAACATTATCAACAATTTCGGATACCGTATTATAGAGTGACTTCGCAAATGTGCGGCCGGATGGCGTGAACGTCAAAAAAGCGTTACTGAGAGCTGGATAGAGTTACTTACGCGGGAAGAACTCTTTCTTGTTCAGACACATTTAATTGATGGGCTGGATTGGGCAAAGACAATTGTTGAGTATGAAAAAATGTGGGGATCTGAGAACGGGAGATCAGAGCGTACATTAAAACGGATTCAAGCAAAGGCGATAAAAAAGATTGCAACATGTCTAAATCAGCTTGAGACAATGCTGCCGGAAGAAAAGATGCGTATATGATGGACCTTTATAACTGCAGAAGCGTTTCGTGCCATTCCGTCATTATTTAAGCTTGTTTTAATAATGATATAGAAGGACGGCTCTATTTTTACAAGAAGGGCGCCGTTGGCACAAGCAATATTACCGGAATATGAACTCTTTTCATTCACGGATTTATGGCCGATGCGGTAAAACGAGTGGTGTTAATATTGAAACGGTATATCCCAGGCCTCCGGCTTTTGCTGACTTGTCAGTCAGAGGACAGGAAGGCAAACCGTTTTCGGTCTTGCCGGATGGTACCGTCAGATTTAATCCTGGATTGGCACAATAGAGCCAGCCCTTCCGCAATAAGGGAGGAGCCAGCCTTTTTCAGCCATGGAATAAATATATTTATGGATACAGGATGTTGAATTTAACCCGACTCCCGCGCAGATTTCCCGCATGTTTGGAGAATACTGTTTTTCCATCCTGTAACAAAGAACATAATCAAATATCTGCTGCTCCCGTTTCGTCAATGGAATCTTTTCCATTTAGTCTGCACCTCCTGCAAAGTTTTTTCTTACAAAGGCTGCGTTCTGCTGCCATTTCATCCACGGATCGGATATACGACTTTCCCATAAACTTTCATTTCGTTGAATTCACCGATTTTTCGCGGCGCATATTTGTCGTTATGGGATATCAGAAAAACTCCTTCACTTGAAACTCTGTATTCCTTTACAAATGCTTCTCCATCAAGTAAAAACACGCCAACCTCTCCATTAGAAAGAGTGGGCTGCATTTGGATCCAGATAGTTTCTCCGTCCTTCAGGGTAGGCTCCATGCTATCACCACAAACATGTAGCCCAAAAGTGGCGCTATCAGGAACTACGTCAGGTACCTCAACCATTTCATAAGAATCACTGTCCAGCAGTTGTCCAGTTCCAGCGGAAGCACCGAGATCATATAATGGTGCGGTACGACGTCGGAAAGGCGGTATCTTGTTTTTCTGAGCAACTGGTGCATACATGCCGCTTGCGACCAAAAGCTGCCTGTATTCTTCCAACTTCGCAGCTCCATCTCGGTTTAATCCATACGCAAGGTCTGAAAAGTCATGTTCTGCAAAAACCTTGCAGACATCTCTTATATTATAGATCCGGCACAAGCCTAAAAACTGATCAATAGAAGGGCTGTTATATCCGGTTTCCCATCGACTTACATAATGCTTATTAACCTCATATCCCAATGCAGCCATCTTTTCAACAATATCCTTTTGCATGTAGCCATGCTTTTCCCGCAATTCTCGGAATATTGCAGCATAAGTCCTGTTCATGTGTTAAGCCACCTCCTCCTGTCTTTATTCTACTATGCGCATCACAATAAATCAACACAAAATCGCGAAAACAAACACTTGTTTACTTGAATTATAACTATTCCGTGCATTATAATGGTGCCACCACATACGAAAGGGTTTTGCATTCCATAGGATGAGCGGTTTATCAAAGCCGCTGGGGTGGTAGCTGTTTTTACCACCTATAAAAATGGAGACATCATAGGAGGGAGGTTCCCATGTATCTGTCATACGAGAAAATCGAAGAAATTGCTGAAGCGGTTATGGACGAATTCAACGCCTATTTCTTTGGCAACACCAAAGAAGGGATACAACCCCATGCCACACCCATCGATCAGTTTGCCAGTGACTTTCTTCACCTTAATGTGCGCATAGAACGACTATGCACAGATGGAAGCATCTGCGGCATTACGGCATATAGCGATACGGAACTGCAAACTACGCTCTTTGGTTATCCTGTCTGTATGCCTTTGCAGCAAAACGATGTGCTGCTGGACATTTCGTTCATCCAGCCAGGGCATGTAAAGCGGCTTTGTGGCAAACGTCGTTTTACATTGGCCCACGAGTGTGCCCACCAAATTCTATTTCAGCTGGAATCGGATGAGAGTAAGGCTGCCTGCCGCCGCCAGTATTCTGATAAGCGGAGTTACAGCGCCAAGGAACTCAAATGCAAGGAGGACTGGAACGAATGGCAGGCAAATGCTTTAGGAGCTGCGATCCTGTTGCCCCGGAGGGATGTAAGTATGGCGGCTAAGGCTCTGCTGAAGGGCAGGATCATCTTTTCAGCATATGGCCGTTATGCCCGACAGGACCGCGAAATAATATATGAGATTTCCGATTATTTTTACGCATCACCCACTGCCGTTGCAATTCGGTTGGAACGGCTGGGCTTTATTCATGATAATACCCTCGATATGATGGAAACCAAGCGATTGGAGGCATATTGCTGATGCGTTCCGCAACAACCAATCCATCCCCTGAGATAGTCATAAAGATCAGGCGTGCGTGCAATGCTGTTGCCGCGCAAAAGCAGAGAAGCATTTACTGCCCATACTGTAAATGCAAAACCATTGTGGTATATGAGGACACCCGCGGCCATGTGCAGGCCAAATGCAAGCATTGCGGAGCTGAGACCGTCTACAACGTTTTGAGCATGCGCAGGCAAAGACGAGCCTGAGAGAACTCTTGGTATCCCTTTTAACTGAATATAGGCGTAATAAAACCGTGCTTTGGAGCCGCTGACTGGCGAGACTTCCTAAATGCCGTAGATTACCAGATTGATTGGTTTTCTTCGGCATATCCAAAAGTCTTGTAGTCACGCGGCTTTTCTCGTCTTCCTCGGTTCCTGCGGTGGGAAGGACGACAGATGCACGATTCTATATGGCTGGCTGCCATAGCTCGTTATCCCTGACCTCCAATCTGATGTTTCACCGCACAAATCGGATTGGAGGTCAAAATGAAAAAGTGGCAGGAAAGCCGAAACTATAGAAAATTCAAACAAAGCGATGGTTCCATAAAAAACATCATATACGCAGATGGCCAGACTGTAGAAGTGACGGATGAGGTCTACCGGGCGTATTCGCAAATGGACAGGCAGGAGCGATATCAGCTGGAACATCAGTCCCATGATCGTATGATATCCCTGGAAAAAATGTTGGAGGACGATATGCGCCTTGAATATTTAACTTCAAAACATGAGCCAAGCGCTGAACATTATGCCATCGTTGCGGAAACAGAGAAAGAACTGACCGCGTTACTGCACTTGTTGCCCAAGGCCATGAACCAACTCGCGGAGGACGAGCAGGCGCTTATTCTGGCACTGTTTCTGGATGGCACTTCAGCAAGAGAATACGCCCGCAGAACTGGCGTAACACTTCGAGCCATTCAGAAGCGTCGGGATCGTATCCTCGGAAAACTAAAAAATATTATTGCAAATTTGTGATTTTAGGGTAGTCACCCCCCTGTTTTTTCGGGAGGACAGTGAAGGGGGCAATTTTCCAGGCTGGAAAAGCTCCCACTTCATTGGATCTTGAAAACCGAATATCCAGCGGTACGGGCAAACGCCCGGAGGGGCAGCTACTTGCAGAGACGCCATGATCCGTCCAAGATGGGGAGCGCTACACTCCATGCAGAAATGCGCCGTGGCAAGCGCATGGGCCATGACCTCACTCCGGGTGCATAATGAGACACTTATCGTTAGCCTGCACGTTAGACAGGCGGTGCTGACCGGGAGTTGAAAGCAGTGGAGACTTCCGGGATATTGCCCGTGACGGGCTCCTGCCAGAGCCTACCCGTACCGTTCCCCTCTACCGGGGGAGCATCGGTCGCGAAGCATATCCAAACAGTTCAGTGAACTGTTTGGAAGATGCGAACGGGCGGATCGTCCCAGGCCGCCCCGGTGCCGAAGGGCGAGCTGCAAATACCGGTAGCACCATTTCATACACGCAAAAACAGAGAGGTAAGATAATATGATCACACATAATCAAAGGATCCGTGCTCATAAGGATGTGGATATGATCTTTCAAAAGTTGTTCCCAGAACATGGGATGAAGGAGCGAGCGGGACAAATAGAGCTATGCCACAACATGCTCTCCGCCATGTTTGAGAAGAAAATCATGCTTTCGGATGCCGGAACTGGGCTTGGAAAAACATATGCCTATCTGGTGGCGGCAGTTGTTTTTTGTAAATACCTGATTGCATCCGGAGAACCCCGGCAACCCATCGTTATCTCCACCGCCAGTGTCGCGCTGCAGGAGGCTATCCAGAAGGAATACCTCCCTTTCCTTTCAAAGCTGCTCATTTCAGCCGGATACATTACAGGGCCGCTTGTATCCATCGTTCGCAAAGGCAAAAGCCGATATGTGTGCGACGAACGGCTCCAGACCCGGCTTAAGCAAATCGATCTGGATAAAAAGAACAAGCGGGATCTGGAGGCTCTTTTATCCCTGAAGGCCTGCCTGGACATGGATCATGCCGACCATCTGAGCGGTTTCGACCGCAGGCTGGTGGCGGTGCCGCATACCTGTAATTGCACCAGACATTGCAGGTACAAACGGTTTCTGGAGGATGCAGCCTCCGACAAATACCTTTTTCAGATCTGTAACCACAATTTGTTGTTGGCGGATGCAATGCACAAGAAATATAAAAGATCTCCCATCCTGCGCCCCTATTGTGCGCTTATCGTGGATGAAGCGCATAAACTGCCATCCGCCGCAAGGCAGATGTTTGGCAGAACCCTTGGGCGGGAGGATGTGCGTCCCTTAAACAACGGGCTCAAATCGGAGAGATACAACCTTGCGGCACAGAACCTTAAAACGGCTATGCAGCCCATACTGGAAGGGATCGCCGCAGAAACGGAGGATGAAGCTGCAGCCTTTGAACGAGACCGGCTGCAGCTTTTGAAAGCCGCTCTGAAAACGCTGGAATCCATCCGACGCATGACCGGGGATACACTTACGAAGACCACGAGAAGGGAGCTTACACAAATGATCGCCACACTGAATGTTTTTATAGACGAGGAAAGCGACATTATCCTGTATGTTGACCAGGACGAATACCAGCAACCCCTGCTTTGCGCAGTTGCAGCAGATCTTTCCGCCCAGATGGAGCAATGCTTGTGGTCGATGCCGCAGCCGATCCTTCTCACTTCAGGGACACTGGCCATAGGGGACGACTTTTCCCGTTTCAAAGAAGAAGCCTGTATTGGGCAGGAAGCGAGATTGGCAGAAGTCATTTCTCCATCTCCTTTTGCTTATGAAAAGAACTGCCTGCTGTATGTTCCTTATCGCGCGCCCTGTCCCTGCAAGGGTAATTCGCAAGCCCCTTATTATCGGGCGCTTACATGGACCATTGTGAAACTGCTGCAGGCAAGCCGGGGACATGCCCTGATCCTGTTTAATTCCTATGATGCCATGGCTGCGATCCATGGGATGTTGAAGGCGCGCTGCCTGTCCTATCCGATCTTTGCCATGATCCGAAATGATTCTACTGTGACCGAGCGATTTAAAGAGAGCGGAAACGGTGTTTTGCTTGCCACCGGCTCCGCCTGGGAGGGCATGGATTTTCCCGGAGACATCGTGTCCATGCTCATCATTCCGCGGCTCCCTTTTCCGATCCCCGATGCTTTCAGCAATCATTTGAAGGATCAGTATTCCTTCCTCAAGAAGTTCATCCATGCTGTGGCGCTGCCGGATATGCAGATCAAACTCCGCCAGGGCTTTGGCCGAGCCATTCGGTTGGAAACGGACACCTGTGTTGTGGCAATATTGGATGATCGGGCAACACGCGACAGCCGATATCATGATGCTATGCGGGAGGCTTTGCCGGAAATGCCCATGACAGGGCTTATGGAGGTAGTTGAGGACTTCTTCCGTCAACACAAATCTCCAGAATACTTTTTCGAGAAGGTGGTCTGAGCATGGAGCAAACTCTTTGCCTTCATAAAGCTGGACAATACATTAGGATGCTGGCTGTACATGGATTGCTGACGGAGGAAGAAATGCATGCCGCGCTGGATATTCTTGCCCGGCGCGCATATGCTGCGGCAGCATAGGATAACGCCACAGTTTGTCTACAATCTTTACCGTAGATATGCCGCAGAATATATGGTATCCTTTGGTTTGCAAATCGGAAAGGAGGGGCGAAAATGCCGCAAGTGCGCACAATACAGGCGACCAAGGGTCTGCTGGCCGAAAAGCTGCCGGTGGCGGCATACTGCCGGGTCAGCTCCGACTCGGAAGATCAGCGCAACTCCTTCGTAGCGCAGGTAAAGGAATACACTGCCCGGATCGAGAGTAATGCGCAGTGGACGCTTGCTGGAATATACGCCGATAAGGGCATTACCGGCACCAGTGCGAAAAAACGCCCCGAATTCCTTCGGCTCATAGAGGACTGCCGGAGCGGAAAAGTCAAACGCATCCTCACCAAGTCTATCTCCCGGTTTGCACGGAACACCATGGAATGTCTGGAATATGTACGGGAACTGAAGATGCTGGGCGTCAGCGTATACTTTGAGAAGGAGAACATGGATACCGCGGAGCTTAGCGGAGAACTGCTGGTATCCATCTTCGGCAGCATCGCTCAGGAGGAAAGCGCATCCATTTCTAGTAACATGCGCTGGAGCTACGAACGACGGATGAAAGCGGGGGAGTTTAATACCTGCTTTGCTCCGTTCGGCTATAGAATCCAAAATGGCGCATTAGTGATACAAGAAGATGAGGCAGACATCATCCGCTGGATTTTTCAAAGCTATGTGGATGGCATGAGCCAAAGCGAGATTGCCAGAATCCTCACTGAAAAAGAAGTTGCTACACGCGGCAAGCGCTTTGTATGGACAAAATGCCTGATACGCTATATTCTCCACAACGAGCGGTATATGGGGGATGCACTGGTTCAAAAAAGGTATACGGTACCGGGACCCATTTCATATGAAAAACGCAACAAAGGTGAGGTGCCGCAATACTACATTGAAGACGCAAATCCGGCCATCATCCCAGCAGATATATTCAGGCAGGCACAGCATCTTTGCACAAAACGTACAGTTGTCGAAACACAAAACCCTAAAAATATTGTTCTTAACAGGATATGCTTCTGCGCTGAATGTGGAGCTTCCATGAAACGGAGAAAAAACAGGGGAGGACGGTTATTCTGGACATGTTCCATGCATGATGAGGCCAAAGAAAAATGTCCTACGCCGCCTATGGCCGAAGCTGCGATAGAAACTGCGTTCCTCCAAATGTACGCCATTCTGAAAGCCAACCTGGATGAGATCCTACAGCCGATGGCCAACCAGCTGCGGCAATTACAGGAACGCTCGGTCGTGGGCAACGAGGACGTCAACACTTTGAATGCCGAGATCCTGCGGCTGACCGATCAGATCCACGCAGCCGCAAAGCTGCACAACATGAAGTTTCTGGACACTGAATCCTATCTGGAAAAGTCCAATATGCTCAACACACAGCTTGCGGATGTGCAGAAAAAGCGACAGCAGCTCATTCAGGGCATATGTAAAGACGATCATGATATGCTGGATAAAACAGAGCAGCTCATACGATCCATACAGGACGTACCGGAGCATCCCGCCTCTTTGGAAGATGGCGGGATTTTTCATGCCATAGTGGATAAAGTGCTGGTGGACAAAAACAAAAAAATCGTATTCCGCCTGATAAATGGGTTGGAGCTGACGGGGTGGGAGGGCATCGCAGATGGCCAGAAATAGATACCTGCCCTTTGGATATCGCATAAGGCAAGGTGAGATTACAATTTATCCCATCGAAGCCGCATATATCCGGGAGATATTCTCCGCCTACATCGATGGCAGCTCCTATGCCCAAATCGCGCAGGACATGCAGGATCGAGGCATCCAGTATCACGAAGGAACTACCGCTTGGAATAAGCACATGGTGAAACGGATCCTGGAGAATGAACGGTATACCGGAAAAGACGGGTATCCAGCCATTGTATCATCCGAACAATACAAACGGGCGGCTGCAGTTCGTCAGAGCAAGGGGGGCGCCCAACCTGCCAGAAAGCCCCGGACGGAAGCCCTGCCTACTCTATCAGTGGAGATCAAAGCCGGAATGACCGACATCACCACAGTCCGCCTTGAAAACCAGATCCGGCAGGAGTTGACCAAGCCGGTAATGGAACCGGAGCGCTTGCGCTCCATGATCTGCCAATGCGCTGTAAAGAAATACGATGCATGCTTTCATGCGAATAAACCCATATCAGGCAAGAAGATGGACGCAGCAAGCGTCCATTTCGATGTTTAAGGGAAGGGAGAACGACAATGTCCAAAACAGTGCGGGTGATTCCTGCCAAGCCAAAGGAAGTCAAGGCAGAAGCAAAGAACGACAAGCCGTTACGGGTGGCCGCCTACTGCCGGGTCAGTACGGATGAGGATGAGCAGCAGACCAGCTACGAAAACCAGATCCAATATTTTACGCAGCTTATTGAGGCCAACCCCAATTGGGAGATGGCTGGCGTGTACGCAGATGACGGCATCTCCGGCACCAGTACCAGGCGAAGGACGGAATTTCTGAAACTCATGGCTCTGTGCAGACGGGGCCGCGTTGACCTTATCCTGACAAAGAGCGTATCCCGCTTCGCCCGAAACACGGTGGACTGTCTGAAATACGCAAGGCTGCTCAAAAGCAGAGGCGTTGGGATCATCTTCGAGAAGGAGAACATCAATACCCTGGAATTATCCGGGGAGCTCATGCTTACCCTCCACGCCAGCTTCGCCCAGACGGAAAGCGAGTCGATCAGCAAGAACGTGGCGATGGGCCACAGGATGGCGATGAAGTCCGGAAAGGTATATTTCCAATATAAGAAACTGTACGGCTACAAGCGCGGATCGGATGGAGAACCCGAGATCATCCCCGAAGAAGCGCAAGTGGTAAGGCGAATGTATTACAGCTTGCTGGCGGGATACAGCATCCTCCGCATACGGGATGAACTCACTGCTGAAAATATCGCTCCGCCACGGGGCGCAGTCAGATGGGAAACCACCGCCATCCGGCGGATCCTTCACAACGAAATTTACGCAGGCGATGTGCTTCGGCAAAAGACCTATGTAAGCGACTGTATCTCAGGAACCGTAAAAAAGAACACCGGAGAGCTTCCCCAATACTACATCATGGACAACCATGAGGCTATCATACCGCGGGAAGTCTTCAACCGGGTGCAGGAAGAATTCGCACGACGAAAGAGCAAGCCTTCGGCCTCCACAAAAGATACCCGAAGCAATCGCGGCAAGTTCTCCAGCAAATACGCCCTCACGGATCTTATGCGCTGCGGGGAATGCGGTACGGCTTACCGCCGGGTCACATGGCCTGCCAAGCACGAGGGTGGCGAGAAACGGATCGTCTGGCGCTGCATCTGCCGGTTGGAGAATGGCAAGGATGTCTGTAAAGACTCGCCCACCATACCTGAGCAGGCGCTTCATGGGGCGATTATGAAAGCCATCCGGCTTCTCAAGACCGACCAGGCCATGGTGGAACAGAACGTGCATGATGCTCTGACATCGGTGATCCGAAGGACGGAAGATGAGAGCATAGAGGATCTGGACCGCCTCATCCAGAAAAACGAAAACCGGATGATGGAGCTGATGCAGCAGCAGATGAACGGGGAACTGGCGGAAACCGACTGGCATGCGGAATGTACGCTCCTTTCCAACAATGTCGCCCTGCTGAAGGAAAGGCGGGCAGCACTCCTGAAAAAGCAGCAGAACGCCGGAAATGCCGTGGCGCGTATAGAGGAAATGATGGCGCTGCTCAAAGAAACCGATGCGACCTTCGATACCTATGACGACCTTCTGATACGGAAAATCGTGGAAAAGATCACCGTGGAGGGGGCCGATAAGCTCAGGATCACATTCATAGACGGAGCAGAGATCACCCAATGTTGGAGATAACTATCGATGAGGTCAACGCAAAGCAGCATTTGGCAGTGCAAAACTGTTAAGGAGTAAATTGATGATAGAGCGATTTAAAGCGATACAAAATAAAGACTGATTGCGGCTACAGGTTGCTTTTTTTGATGTTGAGACATATCACTGCTTTCTGGTCTTTATAAAAAATATGCTGTTTATATCCAAATAATTATGTTTTATGGTATAATATAAATAAAGAAGGCTCTAACCCTGCTTGTATAATAAATTTAGGGAGAATTACACCTATGAAGTATGACTTCTTAGCTCCGAACAAAAGTGAGTTTTTTTGTAATAGCATTTCCCGCGATGATCCAGACAACGGAACGTTTATTACAGAGAAAAGAGAGGGCTTAGGATAGAGGCTTTTTACTCTAGAGCATTTTGCCGTTCGGCGTATGAAACTTAAATTTTAATATGAATTTTGTAATTCGTTACAGAAATAGACTAGCATATACTTTTGCTAGAACAACAGGGTGACAGAGAATACACAAATAATATGCATCCATGTACCACATTACTCTACTACTTTTTGCCGAGCCAAACGTATTATTATTGAAATTGAAAAATTGCTTCCACTGCGTGAAAGACTGAGATGAGGTGCAATAAAGAAATGGCAAATGTAACCAAACTCTATGCTGCATATAAAGCTGGATATTTGGGCAATAATATCCTTGATACATATTTTTCCTTCGTGGCGAATATGATTTTGGAAAAACGGTTAACTGTAGTGGAAGATGTTGCTATAGCGGCGATGTTTAAAGAGCGATATGCATTAGAACTACCGTTGCCGTTTATTAGACAAGTTTTGGGGGTAGGCGTGCAGAACAGCAGTTTTATCGATGACCATGGTAAATACAGCGCAGATGTAAACAAGCTTTCAAAGTATCGTTTTAAAGAAACAGATTTTAATGTGCTTTGGAATCAGTTGATTGATGAATTCACGGCCTACTGTCGAGCAGAGAATATTGATATCACTTCGTCTAACGTTAGCGCATCGATATTGGACATTTTGGACGATGCGGATGAAATTATTTTGTCTGGTGAAAAAGCTGACGGAAATAACGGAATGCAACCTTTTGAATATGGATGGTATAGCTTTATTAAGAAACAGGGGGAGTTACAGACTGAGATATATTCTTTTGTTGCAGCGGTTTCTGCAAGTAATGTTATAAAGGAAGCGCTATTCTATGCAGGTGAAACAGCAGCAGACTATTCTGACCTGCATATCTACTTAGACTCTCCTATTGTTTTTGCTTTGCTCGGGATGGATGATGTTTCTAGAACTGAGTCGTATAAACAACTCATTGCTGATATGCTAAAAGCAGGGTGCAGCGTTCATGTTTTAGACCATAATTTTCAAGAAGTTGATGGTATAATTGCAAGAGCAGCTGGATGGGCAACAAGCACACAGTATGACATAAGAAAAGCTAACAATGCTGCACGTTTCTTCCATGATTCTCAAATGGACGAAACTGAAATTTCGGATTTTTGTGAAAGCATAGAGGCAAAACTAAATGAACTGGGCATAACCATAAAAGAAACAAGCTATGATATCTTTCAAGATAAGTTCCAAGAGGATGAGGCTTGTCTCTTTGAAATGGTAAAAGCCTGTTATGATAAACAAGGTTATGAATTATCGCCTGAAAAAGAAGAGAGTATTCGTGTTGATGTTCGTTCTATTATTATGATTTATCGAGAACGACATGGACAAACTGCGACCAGATTGCAAAAAGCTGGGCATATTATGTTAACCTCAAATAATACCATTGCAAACGTTAGCAAGAAATACGAGAGTAACAAAAGTATAAGATCGGGGCATATTCCTGCATGCATATCAGCCGACTTGTTTGGAGCAATCTTATGGCTAGACAATCCTATGCAATTGTTGGAATACAAAAAGAAAGAGTTACTTGCAGATTGCTATGCGTTTTTAAAGCCTGACAAAAATATGCTTGATAAATACATTCAGTCATTGGATGAAGCAAGAAATGCAGATGCTATTGATGAAAAGAAATTCTTATTCTTGCGAACCCATAAAATGGTACTTGATTCTCTGATGGATATCACAAATGGGGAGTATGCCCGTTTTAATTCCACCACATATCTAGAAGTATACGAGGATATACAAGAAAAGGCACAGAAAAGATACAAAGATGAAGCAGTTGCCCACGCACAAACGCTAGATGAGTTAAATAATTTAAAAAAGTGTTCCTCCGATACGATTGAATCTTTGAATGCTCGCCTCTCAGAAATGGAAGAAATCGAGCGAAAGCGTCAAGAGGACAAGCTTAACATGTGGGGATGGGTTGCCACGCTTGTGCTCGTAGGCCTTCCATATCTCGTATTGATAGTTGGCATAGAAATCGCTAAAACGCAGCTTTCCGATATTTCCTGGCGTTCAGCTTATGGGATAGCTGGAGCTGTAATTGCAACAGCTATTGCGGGAGTTTTGTTTGGCGTAGGAAAGAAAAGGTGTTTCAAAAAAGTGCGCGCTATACTTGAAGCGCAGAAAGGAGTCAATACATTTCAAAACAAAAAATAAGAGTAAATGCTCTTTTGTTGTCACGTTGGCGTATTCCTCTTTTCCTCTATATCTATTTTTGAGTCTAGCTGCCTATATCTAAATTGGGTCAACATGCCAGGACAAAAGAAGCAACCCAAAGGTTGCTTCTTTTTTTAAGTAAAACGGAGCTGAAAAGCCCATCTGCTGATTCATGAACTTTTCGGCCACAAGCTGCATCTTTTCCACGATGCAACGCGCTCACCCTTCCGGCCGGATCTCAGCTTCCGCGTATATACTTTTTGTTGATTTGCACCCTTCCGTTCACCAAGCGCAAAAAGCCTTCGTTCTTCAGCTCGCCGATGAAGCGGCTGACCGTAACGCGGTTTATTCCAATCACCGCTGCAATATCATGATGCGTCCAGGATATTGCAAGGTTATACCAATGATCGTCCTCAACGCTGTTGGGATTCACGCAGGAAAGCAGGAGCTGCTTAAGCCTGTCGCTGGTCGAATCAAATGTGACGCTTTCAATCTCATGCCGCAAAATAGTGCATTTCTCCACGGTGCTGCAAAGCACGGCCTGTACAAAATCCAAATCCTTCAGCAATTCAAGAAAGTTTGGATAATCCATCAGGTAAAGCGTCGTTTCCTTTTCCGCAATGGCATACCGTGTTGCAAGCTCAACGGTATGCGTATCATTATAAAAGATGCCTTCGCTGAAAAACCATCCCCGCCCTAACCGGTACATTACTTTTTCGCGCCCGTTTGCGCCGAACATATAATGCGAAGTTACTCCTTCTGCTACATATGCGACATAATGGATCGGATCGCCCGGCGAAAGATATATTTCGTTCGGCTTCAGCTTGCGCACAATAGATTGCTTCCGAATCAAGTCCCGAAGCCGCCCATCATTGCATCTGGCCGGGCCAATCCACAAATGTTCGTCCGTACGTATGGGGATCAACTCCTTTGCTATCGTTTTTCACAGGAACGAATCCATTAATGATATTTTAACATAGCATCATCCGCTTTTCAAAGGAGCCCGCCTTTTCGTGCCGAGAGTTACAAGCGGTATGGAATATATTCCCCTTCGCAGGGTGGCCCCGCGCAGATAAAAGCGGTTTCCGCCGCAAAGTCAATGATCAACGACGCAACCGTCATGAAGTCCTTAAGCTCATATCCCGGTAGATTGCTGTTATGCGCGCAGATGGATTCCGGATAGTATTCATGGTCCTTCATGCATTCCATGATATACGGCACATCGATTTCGCCCTGACGTGCGCGCAACAAGGCTTCCAGCCTCGTGTCCCTGTTTTTGGGGCCGATGCGGGAATCGAGCTGCTGATGCATTACGAAGTGGTTTGCGTGGGTCAAAATCCCACCCGTCGGCGCCAGCATGTTCGCCCCTCCGGGATATGCCTCAATATCCACAGCAATTCCGTTGCATCCGGCGAGCATCATATTGTTTGAAACGCTGCGCTTTGCATGAACGAGCGTGTCACGTGCCTGCTCAAACCGGGTGCAGGAAAGCACTTTCCTGCGCAGGAAGGTAACCGGAATCCCAACATCCCAATCATCGTAAACGGACTGGATCATGTTGTTGCACAGCCCGATGCCATGCGAATTAAAGCCTTCACGGAGCATCTGCCCCGCTTCTGTAAGGCCCAAAATGCGCGTTCCGTCCGCCTGCTCGATGTGCAAAATCACAATATTGGGGATGACGGCCTGCTTGTAATCCCAGTTTTTCACCAAATAAGTAACGTGTTCACGCGTAGCTTCCGGCAAAACCGCAGCGGTCGTACATTCCGGCGTTTTGGGGAATTTTGTGATTTCATAACGGCAGTTGAGCACCATCAGCTCATCAAACGAAACGCCTGCGCCATCCGCGATCCCGCGTGCTTCTTCCAGCACTTCCGGCATCGTTTCTTCAATTACAGGCACATAGGACATGGCATACTGTTTGATTTCATCCCAGCTTTTGTCCGTGGTTTTCGCAAAATACTCCCGGTATACCAACACGCCTGCATGGATCTTGGCTTTTGCCTGCATGCCGTATTGTTGCCCGCACTCATACGGCGTATCGGCTTTTACATGAATAAATTGAAATGGTATCAATTGACGACCCCCTAAAAATTTAAATTCACATGCTGCCCAGTTAAACCGGGCAGCATGTTGTTCATCCGTTTTGCCGTACTTTGATTACCCTTCGTACACGGCTACGTTTTCATAGCGGTAGGCTGTAATCGGACTCAGGACGAAGCCCTGTACTCCAGTGCGTACTCCGACAAGGTTCTGGTATGCCCAAAGCGGGATATACGGGCGGTCTTGTGCCATGATCGCACTGATCTCAGCATATACGGCTGCGCGCGCGGCATCGTCCGTCAGGCTGCGGGCGGCAAGCAGTTTTTCCATAGCTGCCTCGCTGCTGTAATGCGACAGATTGCTTGTGGATTCAGGGGAAATGTTGCTGTAAAGCACATAGTCCGCATCGCCCATAAGGTTATAATACATGGAGCTGCAGGCGGCAAAGTCTCCGCCCTTGACGATCGTATCGTCCATAACGGTGCCATCCATCGGCTCAACAGTAACCGTAATGCCGACCTCTTCCAGCATGGATTGGATGATCACGCAGGCCTCCTGGCGGATCTGATCGGAAGACTGAACCCAAATGCTCATTTCAAAGCCATCGGCATATCCGGCCTCCGAAAGCAGGGACTTTGCCTTCTCAACATCATACAGGTTCGCGGTGGGTGCAGCGTCATAGCCGAACACGCCAGGGCCGACAAGGCTGCTTACCGGGGTGGCATACCCATACATAACGGCAGAGCAAAGCGCATCCTTATCAATTGCATACTCAATCGCCTGGCGCACACGGGCATCCTGAAGCGCGGCGGTGCCGCTGTTGCAGTTTATGGTCAGATAGAACACCTTAAAGGACGGCGCGGAAAGAACGGTGGCCTTTTCGCCCGAATTCAGACGCTCAACGTCGGACGCAAGCATGTCGTACGCAATGTCGATTTCATCGGTTTCAAGCAGCGTGGCGCGCTGGGAAGCCTCCGGCACAACGCGCATTTCAAGGTACTTGGAAGCAACGGTGCCGTTCCAATAGGTTTCGTTTGCTTCCATCTTTACATATTCGCCTTCCTTGCGCTCAACGAACTTGAACGGGCCGGTACCGACAGGGTTCTTAGCCATCGCCTCATCGTCCGCCTCAAGAAGGTGCTTGGGCATAATGCCCGCAAGCGGGTTGCACAGCGCGTTGAGCACCGGCGCATATGCACCGATGGTATTGACCACCACCGTGTATTTGTCAACCACATCCACGCTGTCCAGCCAGGAGAAGTTGTTCTTTACAATGGTGCTGTTTTTCGCGCGCGTCAAAGTATACTGCACATCCTCTGCGGTCAGTTCTTCACCGTCGTGGAACAGCACACCCTCACGGAGCTTGAGCTGCAGGGAATCCTCGTCCACAAATTCCCATTCGCTTGCAAGGTGCGGAATGACCTTGTTCTCCGCATCCCATGTTACAAGCGTATCAAAAATGTTGCACGTTACGGCAAAGGACGCGGGGTTTTTGCCGACGTGGAAGTCGAGGGATGTAATGTCGCTGGGCTGCGCCCAAACAACGGATTCTTTCTGTGCTCCGGACGGCTGCGCACTGTTCTCCGGCTGGCCCTGTTGCTCGTTGCTCTGGCCGTTGTTCTGATCCTGCTGCGCAGGTGTGGGATCCGGTGTTTCATTCTGCTGGCACGCTGCAAAGCTGCATGCGAGCAGAGCGACAGTCATCAGAAGTGCGAGTGCTTTTTTCATGTGGTTCCTCCGTTTGTTTTTATTCATGCGTTTTATTCACAGCGCCGGCCATATGGCAGGCGACAACGTGACCTGGTTCAACTTCGACCATTTCCGGGCTTGCTTCGCTACACTCCGGCTTTGCATAATTGCAGCGTTTCGCGAAACGGCACCCCGGGCCGACATTGATCGGGGACGTAAGTTCTCCCTTAAGCACCATTCTGCGCATCGGAATGTCCGGATCCGGAATCGGGATGGCCGAGAGCAACGCCTGCGTATAAGGATGGCACGGATTGTGGAACAGTTGATCCGGAGACGCTTTTTCTACAAGCTGCCCCAGATACATCACGACGATCTGGTTGGACAGATGTTTCACAACGGAAAGGTTGTGCGTTATAAAGAGGTACGTGAGCCCCATCTGCTGCTGAAGATCCTGCATCAGGTTGAGCACCTGCGCCTGAATGGAAACATCCAGTGCTGAAACGGGTTCATCACAAACGATAAACTTCGGGTCCAGAGACAAGGCTCTTGCAATTCCAATCCTCTGCCGTCGCCCGCCATCGAGTTCGTGTGGATAGGAGTTAACAAGCCGGGAAGCCAGGCCCACCACGTCCATCATCTCCGCCACTTTTTTCTGAATCTTTTCCTTCTCCTTGGCGCTGTAAACGCCCTGAATGATCAGCGGGGCGGCAATTGCCTGCGAAACGGTCATGCGTGGGTTGAGCGACGCATAGGGATCCTGAAAGATGATCTGCATCTTGGAACGCAGGCTTTTCATCTCCTTTTTATCGCATGCAAGGATATTCTTCCCTTCAAAAACCACTTCGCCGGCCGTCGGCTCATGCAGGCGCAGGATACAACGCCCGAGAGTGGATTTTCCGCAGCCGCTTTCGCCCACTACGCCCAGCGTTTCCCGTTCGTTGATCCCAAACGTGACGTCATCCACTGCGCTGAGCGTCCCATGCGGGGTCTGGAAGTATTTTTTGAGATGGTTGACGCGGAGCAATTCGTTTCCTTCCATATCCATTACCTCCCTTCTCCGTTCTGCTCATAGCGGAAGCAGCGTACCTGATGAGTGTTCTCTTCTCCGCCCATGGCATAAAGCGAAGGATGTTCCCGGCTGCAGCGTTCCTCTGCGTATTTGCAGCGCTCACAGAATGCACAGCCCTCCGGAAGCGCCGTTGGGTCAGGCATAAGGCCGTTAATTGGGATCAGGCGCGTTACCGTTTCGTTAATGTTGGGAATCGAAGAAAACAGCCCTTGCGTATACGGGTGCAGCTTTCGTCCGAAAATGTCATGTACCGTGCCCGTTTCAACAATCTCTCCGGCATAAATGATGGAAACATATTCGCAGTTCTGTGCGATTACGCCAAGGTCGTGCGTAATCAGCAACATTGAAGTGTGGAATTTCTGGCGCAAATCGCGGATAGTTTCAAGCACTTGTGCCTGAATTGTCACATCGAGCGCTGTTGTCGGCTCATCCGCAATCAGCACGCGGGGATTGCAGGCAAGCGCGATTGCAATGACCACCCTCTGCTTCATTCCGCCCGAGAACTGGTGCGGGTACTCCTCTGCACGCACATAGGGGATTCCTACAAGCTCCAGGATTTCCTTGGCCTTTTTTGCGGCGTCCTTGCGGCTGAGCTTTTCGTGGTTCCGAATGGACTCCATGATTTGATCCCCAACTGTCATTACCGGGTTCAAGCTCGTCATCGGATCCTGAAAAATCATGGAGATATGCTGCCCGCGGATCCTGCGCATCTCCTGTTTGTTGAGCTGGAGCAGATCCTGTCCGTCATAAAGCACCTGTCCGCTCTTGATCTTCCCATAGGGCTTCGGCATAAGGCCCATGACCCCTTTTGCGAGGGTTGTCTTTCCGGCGCCGGTTTCTCCCACAAGCCCATGCGAAGCGCCTTCTTTCAGCGCAAGGTCAACGCCATTGAGCGCCTTTACAACGCCTTCTCGCATCTCGTAATGGATCGAAAGATCCTTAATTTCCAAAACATTGTTTGCCATAGGTTGCTCCTTCACCTCTTCTGCTTGGGATCAAGCGCATCCCGAAGCCCATCGCCCAACAGGTTAAGCGACAGGATGCAAATCACGATTGCAAGGCCCGGGAAAACGGAAATATGCCAGGCTTCGCGCATATAAACGCGCGCAGAGCTCAAGATCGATCCCCATTCCGGCGCCGGGGGCTGGATTCCCAAGCCCAGGAACGACATGCCCGCTACGTTCAGGATTGTTGTTGCAACGCCGAGCGTTCCCTGCACGATGACCGGGGAAAGCGCATTGGGAATGATGTATTTCGCGATAATCAATGCATCCGAAGCGCCAACCGCCTTTGCCGCCTCCACGTATTCGCTGCCCTTTACGGCCATTACGGAAGACCGCACAATGCGCGCAAACTGTGGGATCTGCGAAGTTGCAAGCGCAATCAAAAGGTTCACAAGGCTTGAGCCCAGCGCCGCTACAATTGCCATTGCAAGCACAAGGCTCGGCACGGTCATCATCATGTCCATCACACGCATGATCACATTGTCCAATTTCCCGCCATAATACCCTGCCATGGCTCCAAACAGGCCGCCGATCAGCACGGCCGCAAGGATTGTGCATACGCCAGCAAAGAGCGAATACCGCGTTCCCCAGAGGATGCGGAAGAAAAGATCGCGCCCGTATTCATCGCAGCCCAGGATATGTGCGGCAGAAGGGCCATCCAGTTTTTCCAGAAGGTTTTGTTTGGTGACGAGCTGTTTGTAAAGCGCTCCGCCGTCCGCCAGGTCGATCACAGTAGTCACAATCGAGATGAGCAGCAGAAGTCCAATTACGATGAGCCCACAGATTGCAAGGCGATTGCTTTTGAACTGAAGCCACGCTTCCTGCATGAGCGACCGTTGTTTGGTCGCCTGTTCCGCCGAACGAGGTTTAGCCATTTTTGGACGCCCTCCTTACCATAGATTTATATTGGGACTTAATCCGCGGATCGACAAATGCATAGATGATATCCACCAGAAGGTTGATTACCGTAACGATGATCGCAAGCATGACCACCGCGCCCAGCACGCAGGGCGTGTCTTTGTTGGAGATGGATTCCACAATATAGCGGCCGATGCCGGGCCATGCAAAGATCGTTTCCGTGGTAACCGCGCCTCCGAGCAAAGAGCCAAACTGCAATCCCAGCACGGTGATGATCGGGATCAACGCATTGCGCAGCATATGCTGGAAAATGACCGTTTTTTCAGAAACCCCCTTGGCGCGCGCTGTATCGACATAGTCCTGATTCATCACGTCCAGCATGGCGGAGCGGGTCATGCGCGTTACGAGCGCTGTTGAATTCATACCAAGGGTCAGCATGGGAAGCACGATTCCAAGCGCAAGGGAGCCCGAGGCGGAATACGCCGCAGGAAGCCAGCCCAATTTTACTGCAAAAACGATTACGCCCATCAGGCCGAGCCAGAAATGCGGGGCGGATGCACCCACAAGCGTCAACACCATCGTGCAGTTATCAAAAACGGTGTATTGCCGACGGGCGGAAATGATTCCCGCAGGGATTCCAACGATGATTGCAAACAGAAGCGCAGCAAACGACAGCAGGAAGGTATATGGCATGCGTTGCATGATCTGTTCCATAACGTCCAGGTTATTTTTATACGATGTTCCCAAATCGCCCTGCACCAGGTTCCAAATAAACCGCCCGTATCTCAGCAGGAAAGGGTCGTTGAGCCCCATGCTTTCGCGCAGCTCTTCAATCTGTTCCGCCGTTGCATCCACACCGAGCTTGGAAACCGCCGGGTCGCCGGGTGTCATGTCCATTACGGTAAACACGATGAACGTGGCGCCAAGCAGAACGGGAATCAGCATCAGAATCCGTTTTACAATGTACTTTAGCATCCTTCTTTCCTCATTCCTTCTCGTATTTCCACTGAAGCAGCTGTAGCTCTATTACACTGCACAGCCGGTCCATCTCCCCGATCAGCCGGTTGCGGCTCCGCAGAAAATCCGTTTTCAAAAACAGGTACGTTACTTCATCCGCATTGTCCGGCGTAACACCCATCGCAGCACGCAATTTCTGGAAGTTCGCCGGAACAGCCAGCTTGTCGTATTCATAAGGCGAAGTATAGGTATATTCCATCTGAATGAGCGCCCCCGCCGTTTTCTGAATGATAGCATCCGTATCGGTTCGCCCTTCCATGGCCGCCTCCAACGCTGCAATCTTTTCATCCAGCGCCCTGAGGTGCGGATAAACCGGCGCGAGGTCAAAATCCGGATGGAGCTCTTTTTCGATTTCCGTAAGGAACCTGCGCGTTTCAGCCAAATATGCCGGCATATCCACGGGAAGCCTGCCGCTGTTTGCAATTTCACAGATCATTTCAGCATTGATTTTCGCATCGCGCATTGCATGGTCAAAATCAACCTTGTCCAGCCCATCCTCGCGGCTGTGCCACCAATAGCCGCCGCCCACCGGCCATATTTTCTGCATTTCGGGCGCGGCTTCATATTTCAGCATGATTGTGATCGGCACCTCCCGCCCAAGGAAGCTCTGTTCTCCCAGGTGCGGCAGGGGGATGTACGGTTCAGCTGCATACCCAGTATAGGTCTCAATGCGTTCTGCGGTAAAGCCCTTCCCTTCCATCTGCGTCGTGCGTGCACGGATGCGTTCTGCCCCCCGGCTGCCCGCAACATCAATGTTGATATGCGCAACGCAATGGTCGCGCAGCTTTTCATAATACGTATCAGAAAACCAGGTAGAGCCGGCATATTGGCCAAACTCATGCCCCGCCCACCAGCAGACGAGTATGCTGCGCTTAAGCATGCTCCGATTTTGGTGCAGCGCGCGCGCAAGCTCCAAAATAATAGCATCGCCCGCGCCGTTATCAGTCATGCCTTCACAATGGGAATCATAATGGCCATCCATCAGAACGAAGTTATCCTCCGCGCCCTGAATAAATGCCACGGGAATTGAGGCGCGTTTCACGCCGGTTTCAGCTTGGGCGGAAATGCTCACGCGAACCGGCCCTTTCTTCATCTGATCAATCATGTAATCGCCTGCGGACTTGGTGCAATCAATGCAGGGAAGCGTTGGAATGAGATGGCGGTTGTCCGGCGTCGGAGTGCCGTTATGGTTGGAAGCTCCAAAGTAATGCGGCACCTCCTCCGGAGAGTTATACATGCCGATAATGCCAAGCGCGCCGGCGGCGGCAGCTTCATAAGCAATATCGCTGCAATACTCTTTTGTAAGTACGATTTTATCCTTGAATTCGGCAAAGCGGCGGACATTTTGCTCCGGTGTATGCGTTTTGCTTTCGCCCATGTAGTCGTAGCACAATTCGCCCTGTATATCTTCAACATTGCGCGTAAATCCGCAAGGAACAACCTCAAATTCACGAATTTCCGGCGAGAGCATTTTCAGTTTTGCAGACACCGCAGAACTCATGTAGCCCGTGAATTCCAACCGTTTATTCGGGATTCCATATTCTTTGAGTTTGCTGATCAGATAAGCTGCGGCAGCCTCCGCATCCTTAGAGGCAGACGCCCGCTTCCACTTGCTGAAAGCTTGCGCCGTTTGAACAATATTTTCTTTCTGAATCGTTTCAAGTACCTGTTTGGTCAATTTCTGAACCAACCCGGAACATTCACCCATTGTAATGCGCTCCTTTAAAGCATCCTCCGCTGCGTTCGTGCTGCATCGTAAGAGGTATGCAGATATGCTTGTTGAGCCCATTATAGGCTTCCTGTTTTCCCTGGGCAATCGCACCGGTTATACTGATTAAAATTAACAGTGTAGCCTTTGTTACATGAATACCATAATTTGGAACATCCAAAACTCCATTGAGCGCCGGCCGGCGCTCAATGGAGTTTTGGATGTTCATGTAATTTATGAATTTGCCTGCATATAGGCGGAAAATTGCATCTCAAATCAGCCCATACAGCACCGCTCCGACCGCGCCCGCGCCGAAAATGATGAATGTTGGGTTCACGTTCCATTTGCGCAGCACAAAAAGCGCCGCCGCAAACAGGCACAGCGAAACCGGTTCAAGCGCCGCAATGGAGAATGCCATCAGCCCGCCATTCCAAAGTGCAAGCGCCAATATGGATGCGCCTGCAGCTCCTATAAGCCCCACCACCGCAGGACGGAGGCCGGAAAGGATGCCCTGCATCAGCGTCAGGCTGCGGTACTTGCGATACAGCCAGGCAAGCAGGATTACGATTACGCAGGAGGGCAAAACACAGCCGAACGTCGCCACAAGAGCGCCCGCGATCCCGCCTACCTGCGTGCCGACGAACGTGGCTGCATTGATGGCAATCGGGCCCGGCGTCATTTCCGCAATCGTCACAACATCCGTGAAAGCGGCCATCGTAAGCCATGCATGTTTTTCCACAATTTGTTCCCGGATAAGAGGCAGCGCCGCATAACCGCCGCCGATGCTGAACAGGCCGATTTGAAAGAAACTCCAGAACAGGTCTAAATAGATCATTCCCCCATCTCCCCCTTTCCGGCCTTATGGTTTTGAATCAGCATATCCGCTATGCCGATGGCCGCGCATGCAAGGATGCAAATCACCACATTGACGTTGAGAAACGCTGATGCGGCGAACGTGCCAAGCATGATGCACACGGGCAGCACGCGTTTTTGCCTGAGCACGCCCGTTGCCATCGTAATGACAACGCTTGCAATGACCGCTGCAACCCCCGCCTGCATCCCTTTGAGCACAAGGCTCACAATGCGGTTATCCCGAAACGCGGCATAGAACGCAGAAATGACGGAGATGATGACCAGCGGCGGCAGCACGGTGCCGAGCGCAGTCAAAAGCGCGCCGGGCACGCCTGCCATGCGGTAGCCGATGATGATGGACGCGTTTACCGCAAGCGGCCCGGGGGAAGACTGCGCAATCGCCACCATATCGAGCATTTCCTGCTCGTCAATCCAATGAAGCTCGTCTACAAACTTGCGTTTAAGCAGCGGCACAATCACATACCCGCCGCCAAACGTGACTGCGCTGAGCATAAACGTAGATGCAAACAGCGTCCAATACAGCGTTCGGCCGTGTTGTTTCAATCAAATCCCTCCATCCTGCTGAGGCTTCAGTTCTTCTATCTTACCACAATGCTTCCCGGCTTACCATTCGCACAAATCTTATGGAATGCACTTGTGGCAAAAGCAGAGGTACGGTATCATTACCTCATAATTACTCCGGAGGTAAGGCATGCTCGGTTTTTGGCTTTATATGTTGGCTGTCGATCTGTTGATTCCCGCCACAATGATCGGGTTCGGTCTTCTGTTTTTAAAGCGCCCGCCAAAAAAGATCAACGCCATTTTTGGCTACCGCAGCATGCGTTCCATGCAAAACGAGGATACCTGGCGCTTCGCACATCAGCATTGCGGAAAGGTTTGGTGTACGGCAGGTTTAATCATGGCTCCGCTTTCCGCTATCGCGGTGGCCTTCCTCTACGGCCTCTCCACCGACCGCATTGGGCTTTTCGGCGGCGGCCTTTGCCTGCTGCAATGCATGGCCCTGCTCCTTTCGATTTTCCCGACCGAACGTGCTTTGAAGCGGACATTTGACAAGTCTGGAAAGCGCAGGGAATCCCCGTGCAACGAAAAATGAAGGCCTCTTCTCCCGCTTGCATTCAAAAGCCGCCCGGTTTAACTGCCGGGCGGCTCTTCATTTCTTGTTCTTGTTTTGTTTATTCCGCAAGCCTGCCGTAAAGCTCCGTATAAAAACGCATCTTTTCCGCAAGTGCAGGGGTGCAGTCCCCCTGCTGCATGCGCCACTGCCAATTGCAGCCGAGCGTACTCGGTGTGTTCATGCGGCTTTCTGCGCCAAGGCCAAGATAATCCTGCATTTGTGCCACAAAAAGCAGGGCAACGGAGCTCATGCCGCCGCGGATCATCCCCCAGTGGAAGCCTTCCCGCTCGTTCAGGCCAAGATATGCCGTGGCGCGCGCGACGTCTTCCGGCGCAGCGTCTTCCCGCCAGCCGAGCAGCGGCGCATTGTCGTGCGTCCCCGTGTAGCAGGCGCAGTTTTCCGGGTAGGTATGCGGGCGGTATTCCCCCGGTTCGCGCGAATCGAACGCAAATTCCAGCACCTTCATGCCCGGAAAGCCGGAGGTTTTGAGCAATGCATGCACTTCCGGGCTCAGATAGCCAAGGTCCTCCGCAATGATGGGAAGCGCCGGAAACCGCGCGCGCACAGCGTCAATGAAATCCATGCCCGGCCCTTTGACCCAATGGCCATGGGAGGCAGTTGTTTCCCCAAACGGAACGCTCCAATAGCTCTCCAGCCCCCGGAAATGGTCGATGCGCAGCACGTCGTACAGGCGCGCTGCACCTGCGATGCGCTCCATCCACCAACGGTAACCATCTTCCCGCATCTTTTCCCAGCAATAAAGCGGGTTTCCCCAAAGCTGGCCGTCCGCGCTGAAGGAATCCGGCGGCACACCGGCCACGGCAATGGGCGTGTTACCGGCGTCCAGCTGAAAATTCTGCGGTCCCGCCCAAACATCCGCCGAATCCATGGCTACATAGATAGGCAGGTCTCCGATGATTTTGACGCCATGCGCTGACGCATATGCCTTAAGCGCATCCCACTGCCGGTAAAACAGGAACTGAACAAAGGTAAAAAATTCCGCATCCGTGCGGAGGCGTTCCGACCACGCGGAAACAGCGTCCGGCCTGCGCAGGCGGATGCTCTCATCCTCCCATTGCGTCCATGCGCGCATGCCAAAATGGCGTTTGAGCGCCATAAAAAGAGCATAATCCGGCAGCCATGCTGCGTTCTCCCGCGCAAATGCCGCCGCTTCCGCGCGAAGGGCTGCATCCGCCCGCGCAAACGCCCGGCGCAGCATGGGCAAGCGTGCCGCATAAATTCTTCCGTAGTCCACGCGGCCGGGATCCTCTCCCCAATCCGCAGAGGCAACCTCATCAGCCGATAAAAGCCCTGCGGCAACAAGGGAATCCAAATCGATGAAATATGGGTTCCCCGCATAGGAGGAAAACGGCTGATAGGGCGAATCCCCGATGCTGGTCGGCCCAAGCGGCAGAATCTGCCAGTAGCGTTGCCCTGCGGCGGCAAGAAAGTCGATGAAGCGGTACGCTTCGGCTCCAAGCGTTCCAATGCCGTGCGGCGACGGCAGCGCCGACACTGGCAGCAGAACACCGCTGCTCCTGTTCATACTCAAAAACCTTCCCTTATGCGCCGCGCCCCCTTCGTGGGAGCGCGGCTGCGTTGATTATGCTTCCGGCCGGGCCCTGCAGCCCAAGGCCTCATCCTTTCACCGCGCCCGCAACAACGCCCTTGATGATGTGTTTCTGACAGGCCAAATACACGATGATAACCGGCAGAACCGTCATGATAATGCACGCCATCATCGGACCCATTTCAATGCGGCCAAAGCTGCCTTGAAAATACTGAATCAGGATCGGGATCGTCATATACTTCTTGCGGTCCAGCACCAGATACGGCAGCAGGTAATCGTTCCAGACCCACATGGTTTCAAGGATGCCGACCGAAATCAGCGTGGGCTTGAGGATCGGGAACACGATCCGAAAGAATGTCTGCAAGGGATTGCAGCCATCGATCATTGCCGCTTCTTCGATTTCAACCGGCACCGAGCGCATGAAGCCGCAGAACATGAACACCGCAAGCCCCGCGCCGAAGCCAAGGTAGATGATACAGAGGTTGATGGGCATATCAAGGTTCAGCTTATCCGCCGTTGCGGAAAGCGTGAACATCAGCATCTGGAACGGCACGACCATCGAAAACACAAACAGGAAGTAAATAAGCTTTGAAACCTTTCCCGAAACGCGCGTGATAAACCATGCGCACATGGAACAGCAAACGAGGATGAGCGCGACCGCTGTCACGGTGATCAAAAGGGAATTGCCAAACGCGGAAAGGAACCCTTTGCTGTTCAGCGCATCCACATAGTTTTGAAGCCCGGCAAAAGTCTCCGCTGTGGGCAGTTCAAACGCGCCTTTGGTGGTGATAGCGCGCTCGGTCTTGAGGGAGTTGAGCAGGATCATCACCACGGGATAGACCCAGGCAAGCGAAAGCAGGGCAAGCAGCGCCGTTGTGATGCCGTTTTTGAGCCGTTGTACATGCGTCACCATTACTGCTGCACCTCCTTGGAGCGCGTAGCGCGGAGCTGGATCATGGAAATCACGATCACAAGCACACAGAAGATAACCGCCTTCGCCTGGCCATAGCCCTTCCACTGTGCGCCGGAGCGGCCATAGAACGTATTATAAATGTTGAGCGCGAGCATCTCCGTCATGTGCGCCGGTTCGCCGCCGGTGAGCGCAAGGTTCTGGTCGAACAGTTTGAAGGAGTTTGTCAGCGTCAGAAACAGGCAAATGGTGATGGAAGGCATTACATTTGGGATCTTCACGCGCCAAAGCGTCTGCCAGGAATTTGCGCCGTCAATGTAGGCGGCTTCCAGATAATCGTTTGGAATGGATTGCAGGCCCGCAATGTAAATGATCATCATGTAGCCGATCTGCTGCCAGCACATGAGAAGAATCAGGCCCCAAAACCCGTACGTTGCATCAAGGCGCAGCAGCGGCTTTGCCAAAAGGGAAAGCACGCAGTTGAGCAGGATGGACCAAATGTAGCCGAGCACGACGCCGCCGATGAGGTTGGGCATGAAAAACACCGTGCGGAACAGGTTTGTGCCGCGGATCTTCCGGGTAAGGATCAGCGCAATGGTGAATGCGATTACGTTGATAAAAATCGTGGAAACCACCGTAAATGCCGCAGTAAACCAAAATGCATGGGCGAACTCGGGGTCGGTCAACGCGTATTTAAAATTTTCAAAGCCCACAAACGTGACTTTTTTCAAGGTAGTAAATTTGCAGAGGGACAAATATAACCCCTGCAAAAAAGGCCACAAAAAGCCGATGCAGAATGCCGCTACGGTCGGCGCCACAAAAATCGGCCAATATTTTTTAATTGCTTTTTCCACGCCGGTTTCTCCTTAAATCATGCAATCAAAAGCGGATGGGTACGATCGGGCCTGATAAACAAAAATGCCGGGGTGGGCGGACACCCACCCCGGCAGGATGAAACATGGTTTTCGTTCAGCTGTTGGCCGCAGCGTATTCGGAGGCCCAGCCTTCCACAAAAGCTGCAACAACGTCATCCCAGGAACCGGTACCGGCCGCATAGGCGGTCAGCGCCGTGCCGACGCCGTTCTTCCATTCTTCGGAAGGCATGGTCGGGAAGTTCCAGGACACGGAGGTCTTGCCGTTGGCAACATACTCGTTTGCAATGTTCACCAACGGGTTTGCGGCAGGCAGGTTGCCCTTGAACGGGATCACAAAGCCCATCTCGGTGCACATGGCGTTCAGGCCCGCTTCGGAGGTCACGCACCAGTACAGGAAGTCCAGCGTTGCCTGAATATCTTCCTCGGCAGCCTCGCTGTTGACGCACCAATAGTTCTCGGTGCCGGTGCAGAGGCCCTGGTTTTCTTCGCCTTCCACGCCGATGTAGATCGGCAGCATGCCGAGGTTCTCATCGCCCAGAGAGGAAACATCGCCATAGGCCCAGGTGCCGTTCTGATAGAACACGGCCTCGCCGTTCACAAATTCGGCAACTGCGTCGGAGCCGGTCTTTGCAGCAAGCTCAGCGGGCGCGCAGGTTGCGTTGTTGATGTAAAGATCCCAAATTGCCTTGTAGTTGTCCAGGTAGGTTCCCTTGATGGCAGCGGTGGAGCCGATGCCGTCCGCCTGATACTCATAGTAAATGGGCAGGTTGGCAAGGTGGGTCTTGAAGCGCCAGTCGGAGGAGCTGTCCATGCCGGCGGAGGTGAAAGCGGAGAAACCAAGCTCGTCCTTGCGGGCGGTGATATCTTCTGCAACAGCCTTGAGCGTTTCAAAGTTGGTGATGTCTTCCATCGTGTAGCCGGCCTTCTGAAGCAGGGCTTTGTTCACGATGATGCCATAGGTTTCAATGACGTAAGCGATGCCGTAAACGGTGTCGCCTTCCTTAAGCGCGAAGTCCTCGGAAGAAAGCTCGCCGTAAACCGCGGAGCCGGAAAGGTCGTAGCAGTAATCCTTCCAGTTTGCAAGGCCGACGGGGCCGTTCACCTGGAAGAGGGTGGGCGCTTCCTCCTTGGCCATCTCGGACATCAGGGTCTGCTCATACGTGCCCTGCGCAGCGGTGACAACGGTCACAGGAACGCCGGTCGTCTCCGTATAGAGCTTTGCAAGATCCTGCCACTGCTGATCCTGCTCGGGTTTGAAGTTGAGGTAATACACGGAGCCGGCCGCTGCGGGAGCTTCCGTATTCTGCGCTTCGGGCGTCGTTTCCGGCGTCGTGGCGGGTTCAGTCGTCTCGGGCGTGGGAGTCGGCTCGGTGCCTTCGTTGGTATTGCAGCCAACACATGCGACCAGCATCATGGCCGCAAGCAGAAATGCCAATGCCTTTTTCATAATCGTTTTCCTTTCATCTTTCATTGATATTATTATTGTTTTCCCGTGCGGCTATTCCGCACAAGCCTTTCTTCTGATTCATACGCTCCGAACCGAAGCGCCCTCGCGCAGCCTGGTTTCCATGAACACGTGGCGGTTTTTGCCGTCCCCGCGCAGCAGGCTCACAAGGATTTTGACGCATGCAAGCGCCATTTCGTCCGCCGGTTGCTCCAACGTGGTGAGCGTCGGCACACAATAGTTGGTTAGCTCAATGCCATCGATCGCAATGAGAGAGCAATCCTCCGGAACACGCAGCCCCCGGTCAAAAAGCAGCTTCATTGCCGCCATCGCCATCGCATCCGAAATTGCAAAAAGCGCCGTAAACCGCGTGCGTTCCTGCAGCCGCGCCATCGCGCTGTAAGCATCCTCCATTTCAAAGCTTCCCGCCGCTTCAACCAGCTCCGGGTCAAACGGAACGCCCGCATCGGCAAGCGCTTCCTGATAGCCTTCATAACGAAGTTGGCTGATGGAATCTCCGTCCTCCGCTTCGATCAGCGCAGCGATCCGCCGGTGTCCCCGCTCCAAAAGAAGCCGCACCGCGCGGTATGCTTCGCGCTTATCGTCAATTGCCACAGAGGAAAACCTATCCCGTTCCAGCGCGCCAAACGTGTTTGAATAGGTGCAGCATACGAATGGGATGCGCAGCATGGCAACATCTTCGGGGGAATAATTGAACCTTCCGCCCAGAAAAATGATTCCCTTGAGCCGCTTTTCGCGTTCCACCATCGCAGCCGTCATCAGTTCATCGTCGCTGGAGCCGATCTGATGCAGGGACATGGAATATCCCTCGGAGTAAATCGCGCGTTCAATCGTTTTGATGATGCGCGTAAAAAACGGATTGGCAATCCCGCGCACCACAACCGCAATCGTATCCGATTCACGGATGACAAGGTTCCTTGCGCTGTTGTTTGGAACGTAGCGGTATTGTTCCACGGTTTCCATCACCTGTGCGCGCGCCTTTTCGCTCACATCCGGATGGTTGTTAAGCACCCGGGAAACCGTGCTGACGCTCGTGCCGCTAAGCTTTGCAATGTCTTTTATGGTAAGGTGCGTCAACGAGTTTCATCCCCCAACCGTAGCATTCCTGCACGCCGCGCGATCGGCGGCGCTTTTTGTCGGAAACGTTACTGGTAACGTTTCCAAAATCATCTTTATTATATCCATCCATTTTTGCTTTGTCAATTCCCAGGGCAAATAATATATTTTTCGTGCAAGCCTGCACCGGCATGCTTCATTGGCTTTCCGGCTCATTTGCGCCGAAGCGTATAGCGAAACCGAAGAAAATATCGTAAAATAAGCGTATGCGTAAAGGAATCCCAAAGCAGAAATACATATAAATCAGCAAAGGAAGGATGATATGGCTCAATTCGGGATATTTGCCTGGTTCAGCTACCCCTTGCCCATCAAAGAGCGTTTGCAGCGCATCAAGCAGGCCGGATTTAACGCAACTTCGCTCTGGTGGGGCGATGAGGATGGAGCTGAAAAGCATCGCCAGCCTGAGCTGGCCCGGCGGATCGGGCTTGCGGTTGACAATGTGCATGCGCCATATGGCAACACAAATGCGCTGTGGGAAGATGGAATTGAAGGGGAAGCCTATCTGCAAACGCTTCTCTCCTGCATCGGCGATTGCAGCCTGCATGGCATTCCAACCGCCGTGGTGCATATCACGCGCCTTTCCATCCGGCCCGAGGTCACCCGGATTGGCATGGACCGCGTCAAGCGGCTGGTGGAATTTGCGGAGCAGAAACAGGTTAACCTTGCAATTGAAAACCTGAACAGCATCCCGCATCTGGACAGCATTTATGCGGAGCTTTCTTCCGAACGCCTCGGCTTTTGTTATGACAGCGGGCATGAACACTTCATCCATCCAAACGCCGATTGCCTTTCCCGCTATAGAAACAAGCTCTTTGCCGTGCATCTTCATGATAATTGCGGGGACAATGATGCGCACCTTCTTCCATATGACGGTACCATCGAATGGGATGCTGTAAGAGCAAAGCTGAAAGCATGCCGCGAAATTCCTTATTTGACGTTGGAAGTGGATTTCAAGCGCGAGCATCCGAAAAGCGCGCTCTATCGGGATTTGTCCGCTGCGGAATTCCTGGCGTTGGCGTATGCGCGTTTGCAGCTTCTGGCCTGACCTTCCGTGCAGTTCACCGTTTGTTCATGCTTTTCCCGCAACCTCCGAACGCTGTTGGCCGTTTTATATTGCAGAGTGATAAAACGCGGGCCTTGCGCCCTGCGCAACAAGGAGGAGTTCAAACAATGAAACGCATTCCCGCAGTCCTTTTAGCCCTTGCGGTCATCTTTTTGCTTGGAGGCGCAGCGCTTGCCGAAGGCGGCACATATTCCGCTTCCCATGGCGTTGTAACCCAGGTGGATACAGAAGCGCAAACGATGACCATCCGCTTGGGCGGCAGAGAGGAAGGCACGCTGACCCTGGATATTTCGGAAGAAACCAAAATTGTGGACAATGCCAGCCGCACCGCATGCAAGCTTTCGGACATCAAAGCCGGAAGCACAGTCTATGTATGGCACACCGCCGGGCAAAGCAGCTTCCTTCCGCCGCACCGCAAGGCCTATGCCATCGTTGCCAACATTGCCGCCGACCAAACGGCAGGCCAGCTTTTTGAGATTGCATCTGTTTCCAAGGGGAAAAACGGCTATACTCTGCTCAACGCGGAAGGCGACCTTTACCTGACCGTTCCGGATGCCTCCATCCCGGTTTATGGCCAAAGTGCAAAACTGCGCGCTTCCAAACTGGAAAAGGGCATGGTGCTCCTTGCCTGGTATGACGTGGTATTGGAAAGCTATCCCGGCCAGGCCGGCAGCGACAGGCTTCTGATGCTTTCCACCGCCGCTGGCGGCGATTCCGTCCTGCCCCCGCAGACGGGCGACCACAATGCGGCGAACCTGCTGTTTGCAGGCCTTTCGCTCTGCGCTTCCGCCGGGGCGGCGGCACTGTTGATCCGGCGCCGCCGCCTGGAACAGGCATAATCCGCTCAAGCAGAAATGCGGCTCCTTTAATGGAGCCGCATTTTGCATCGGTTAACCTTCCTTTTGCCCTTCCTTCAGCCTTCGGTAAATTTCCTGCATGCGCCGGTCAAGCAGCGCGCTTTCTTCCGCGCATTGTTTCAGTTCCCTGCGCAGCGCATCGTCGTTGTGGATCGCCTCATCCGGCTTATAGCGGATCTGATGCTCCAAGCTCGCCCAAAAATCCATTGCGATGGTGCGGATCTGTACCTCAACGGGGACGGGCACGCTGCCGCTTGAAAGGAACACCGGCACGCTCAGCACAAGGTGCAGGCTGCGGTATCCGTTTTCTTTGGGGTTCTCAATATAATCCGTGCGGCGCAGAACCACGATGTCGTCCTGCGCGCAAAGCATGTCTGCGATCCGGTAAATATCGTCGATATAATTGCACACCACGCGCACGCCCGCAATATCCGTCAAATATGCCTTGGCATTTTGAATGCTCACGGCCGCCCCTTTCCGCCGGAGCTTTTCCACAATGCTTGCGATGCTCTTAAGCCTGTTGTCGATATGGTGAATTGGGTTATGATCGTAACGCACGCTGAACTCCGAGTCCAGAACTTCCAGCTTTGTCGTGATTTCACGTATGGCGCTTTTGTAAAGCTGCGCCATTTCCATATAATCCTTCGCCTGCCGGATTCTCAGCTCCATCCCGGCGGAGTCCAAATTGTTCGTTTCCTTCAACAGGCCATCCAGTTTCTGCACGGCGTTTTCTCCTTTTGATGCTTGTGCGCACGTTTTGTTTGTGCGCTCGTCTCTGTTATGCCTTTTATTTTACTTTGGCCCAGCACATATCTCAAGCGCGCTGCAGGGCCGCAGCGTGAACTTTTCGGAAAAATTTGAAAAAAGCGCACGTTTGTAGGATAATGAGAGAAAATGATCCGTTGGAAAGGAACGCATACTTTATCATGAAAATCGCTGTGATTACAGGCGCAAGCTCCGGTATGGGGCGCGAGTTCGTCCTACAGCTGAGCCGCCGCGAGCAATTTGATGAAATCTGGGTCATCGCACGCAGAAAAGAGCGTTTGGAGGCATTGAAGCCGCTTGTAGACACTCCGCTGCGCGTGGTTCCGCTGGATCTTTCCGCGCAGCCCGGGTGGGATACTTACGCCGCGCTGCTCGCGGCCGAGCAGCCGGATGTCCGGGTGCTTGTGAACGCAAGCGGGTTCGGGCGCTTCGGTACCTATGCGGAAATCCCGCTCGCCGATTCGCTTGGCATGCTCGACCTCAACTGCAAAGCGCTTGTGGCCATGACGGAGCTCACGCTGCCTTACATGCGTGAGGGCGCAAAGATTTTGCAGCTTGACTCCCTTTCCTCTTTTCAACCCGTTCCGTACATCAACGTTTACGGTGCAACGAAAGCGTTCGTGCTCAGCTATTCCCGTGCGCTCAACGTGGAGCTTAAGCCGCGCGGCATTCATTGCATGGCCATGTGCCCCGGCTGGGTCAAAACGGAATTTTTTGACCATGCAATCAAAAAAGGCAGCAATGCCGTCACGTATTTCAACATTATGTTCACGGCAGAGGATGTTGTCCGCACGGGCATGCGTGACCTGTATCGCGGCAAAAAGGATGTTTCCATTCATGATTTCCGCATCCGCGCGCAGGTGTTTTTTACCAAACTTTTACCACACCGCCTCGTAATGCGGGTATGGATGCGCCAGCAAAAGCACGTGTGACCGGCATGCAGCGGCCGCGCATCCTCCGCTTTGTCAGGAAAAGTCGATGCCAAAGACCCACTTGATGATGAGGAGCGCAAACGCGCCGAGCACGCTGAACCCGATTGCCGCCCCAAGGCCGCGGAAGATGCCGGAAAGAAAGCTGCGAAAAAGCAGCCGTTTCCGATCGTTCATCACGTGCGCCAGCTGGCGGATACCGCTTTCTTCCAGGGCCTGAAGCAGGGTTTCAATCCGCTTATCATATTCCATATTCCGTTTTTTCCTCCACATGCTGCAAACGCGGCTTACGCGCTGCCGTCATGCCTATTTTATGCGCACTGCTGCAGTTTTACACACCGCACAAGGCCGGGGAGCAAGCTCCCCGGCCTTTGCAGCGTCGTTTGGTTTTATTTCATCATGTTACCGTTGGTATTCATGTTGTTTTCCGCATAAGCGATCATGCGTTTCACCATTTCGCCGCCGATGGAACCGGCCTCACGCGCGGTAATGTCACCGTTGTAACCCTGCTTGAGATTCACGTTCAGGGAATTGGCAACCTCAGTCTTAAAGCCCTGGAGCTTCGCCCTATTGCTGTTGTTGCTGTTGCTGCTATTGCTGTTGTTCGACATTCTTTTTCACCTCCTGCCTTTTAAAAATCAATTCTAGTACGATGCAGTTATTTCTGCATGTTGTTTTCGGCATAAGCGATCATGCGCTTCACCATTTCGCCGCCGATGGAGCCGGCCTCACGGGAAGTCAGGTCTCCGTTGTAGCCCTGCTTCAGGTTTACGTTCAGGGAGTTCGCAACTTCCATCTTGAACGTGTCCATCGCCTTCTTGGACTCGGGAACGAGAACGTTGTTCCTTGCCATGTGTTTCTCACCTCCTTGATGATGTGGTCTTAACATGCGCGTTCACAAGCCTGTTTATGAATGGGAATTGATAGGAATCAATGCAAGAAAAGCAAGCAAAAGATGAAACGTTTCTTCTATATTTTAAAGTTTTAAACGCTTTTTATTATTTTTTGTTTGATTTGACCGGCCTTAATTCAGCGTTTACATTTTTTAGAAATTAACGGTTTCTTTTGTTCCAACAAGCTTTGAAGCAGCGTGTCGAAAAACCCGGGGATTGTCAAGGGGCCGCAGCCCCTTGACTTCATTCCGGCTCCGGCGGCAAACGCTGTGAAAACTCGAAAAAGTGGCCTTTCGCCACTTTTTCGACACGCGCAAGAAGAATGTGCTTTCATGCCATGGGTTAATAAGAGGGATATGCCCTGCCGCCGGAATTGCTGAAAAAACCGATCGCGTCAAACTTAATTCGGCGCGATCTCCCCGCCGCGCGAAGCGAGCAGCGTCCGCGCCCGGGCAAGCAGCGGCGCGCCTTCTGCGGAGTTCTCGGCAACAAGCGCATCCGCCGCAGCGCGCGCATTGTTGAGCGCAGTCATATCGCCCGCAAGCTTTGCCGCGGCGAGCTCGCTCAGGCCGTGCTGCCGCTGCCCCAGGAACTCGCCCGGGCCGCGCATCATCAAATCCTTTTCCGCAATTGCAAAGCCGTCATTTGTTTCCGTGAGCGTCATAAGCCGCTCGTGTGCGGCTTCCGAACCCGCTTCGGAAAGCAGGAAGCAGAACGACTCTTCGCTGCCGCGTCCCACACGCCCGCGCAGCTGGTGGAGCTGTGCCAGGCCGAAGCGGTCCGCATTCTCAATCACCATCACCGTGGCGTTTTTTACGTCCACCCCCACCTCGATGACCGTTGTGGATACGAGCACGTCGATTTCACCCGCACGGAATGCGCGCGCGGTTTCTTCTTTTTTTGCAGCCGCCATTTTTCCATGCAAAAGGCCGACGCGCACATGGAGCGTCTTTTCAAGTTCCGCGAACAGCTCGTTTACGCTCATTACGCCTTCAAGCGACTCGGACTGCTCCACGAGCGGGCATACAACATAGGCCTGCCGCCCGGCATGCACTTGCCGCTCTACAAAAGCGTACATTGCTTTGCGCTTCGCCTTGGGTACGCAGCGCGTTGTAACAGGCTTTCTCCCAGGAGGCAACTCGTCAAGCACGGAAACATCCAGGTCCCCGTAAAGGATCAGGGAAAGCGTGCGCGGAATGGGCGTTGCGCTCATGATGAGCGTGTGCGGGCTTTCTCCCTTCGCGCCGATTGCCGCACGCTGCCGCACGCCAAAACGGTGCTGTTCATCTGCAATCACGGCGCCGAGGTTGTGAAAGCTTACGCCTTCGGGAAGCAACGCATGCGTGCCGATTACGGCGAGCGCCTCGCCGCTTCGGATGGCCGCATACGCCGCATCCCGTTCCTTTTTTTTCATGCCGCCCAAAAGCAGGCAGGCGCGCGCCCCAAATATGCTTTGTGCCGCTGCAAAATGCTGCTGTGCAAGGATTTCCGTGGGCGCCATCAAAACGGACTGGAACCCGCTTTCCGCCGCCGCATACATTGCAAAAAGCGCCACAGCGGTTTTGCCACTGCCCACATCGCCCTGCAAAAGGCGGTTCATTTGGCGTCCGTTCGACATTTCCCGGGAAATTTCCCGCATGGCCCGCATCTGCGCCCCCGTGGGCGCGAATGGGAGCAGCTTTAAGAACCGTGGAAGCACGCCCTCCGTGCGGAGCACAGGCCCGGGCCGGGCAAGCCGCTCCCGCCGCAGCATGGAAAGCATGAGCGAAAAAAGTAGCATGTCCTCAAAGGCAAGCCTGTCCCGCGCCGCCTTAAGCGATGGGATATCCTGCGGCGCATGCAGCGCCCTGAGCGCTTCTGCAAGCGGCAAAAGGCCATACTGCACGCGAAGTGCAGCGGGCAGCGTTTCTTCAATCCGCCCTTCCGCCGCGGCAAGCGCAGCGGAAACAGCATCCCGCATGACCTTCTGCGAAAGCCCCTGCACAAGCGGGTATACGGGCACGATTCCCGGAAGCTCCGCATGCAGGGAAGGGTTCACAAGCTTCGCGCCCCGGCTGCGGTCCATCCGGCCGGCGGCATACCATTCCTGCCCGGCCGCAAGGCTGCGCGCACGGTACGGCTGGTTGTACCACACAAGGCTGACCTGCGCCGCTTTATCCGCAGGGTCAGCGCCAAAGGCCAACGCGCGCACGGTAGTAAGTTCCATCCCGCGCCGGATATGCACATGCTTCGGCTCGGAAACAAGCGAAACATGCAGCGCTGCAAGCGCGCCGTGGGCCGCCGCGCAAATGGGCGTTTCCGCCGAAAAATCCCAATACTCCCGCGGGGCAAAATACAGCAAATCGCGCAACGAAAACAGGCCCAGCTTGCCGAGCGCTTCCGCCCGGCGCGGGCCTATTCCCTTTATGCTTGTGATCGGTTCCCCGAGCTCCATTTTATTCTACGGAGAAATAATAGTAGTATAACGGCTGGCCGCCGCGCTGCACCATGCACTCCGCATCGGGATATTTCTCGTTTACGGCTTCCATGAGCGCGTTTGCGTTTTCTTCATCCATATTTTCGCCGTAGAAAACGGTTACAATGGGGTCGTCCCCTTTTTTCTGAATCATATCGCAAACGAGCGCCATCGCCACCGCATCCACGCTCTGGCCGACTTCCACAATCGTTCCATCCAAAAGGCCAATGATATCGCCCTCGTGAATTTCCGTGCCGTTGAAATGCGTATCGCGCACAGCATAGGTCACGGAGCCGGAAAGCACGTTTCCAAGCGCTTCCTTCATCTGCTGCTCGTTCCGCTCCGGCGCCGCATCCGCCTCAAACACAACGGCAGCCGCAATGCCCTGCACCATGGTTTTGGTCGGGATCACAACAACGTTGCGCTCGGAAAGCTCCGCTGCCTGCTGTGCGGCAAGGATGATATTGGAATTGTTGGGCAGGACGAAAACGTTGCGCGCATTCGCCTTTTTGATCGCATGGCCGATGGTTTCTATGCTCGGATTCATCGTCTGGCCGCCCTGAATGGTTGCCGCTACGCCCAGCGAACGGAACACCTCTTCAATGCCTTCGCCTGCGCTCACGGCAATGACCGCGTTTTCCTTCTCGTTTTTCTTCATGGTCTCGAGAATCTCACGGTTTTGTTCGCGCATGTTCTCGATCTTGATCTTGTCCACCTCTCCGAGGCGAAGCGCAAGCTGAATGATCTTGCCGGGACAATTGGAATGGACATGTACCTTCACAAAATCCGCATCATATGCAACGACGACGGAATCCCCGATCTTGTTGAGCTTCTCGCGCAGCTTGTCAAGATCCGCCTCAGTGAAGGATTCGTCCAGATGAACGATGAAAAATTCCGTACAATACCCGAATTTGATGTCCTCAAGATCCTCCAGCGTGGCGCCTTCCTGCATGGGGTCACCCGCAGCGGAATCGTCGACATAATCTTCGATCTCTTCCCCGTCGATGGCCATTTTAAACCCGCGGAAAATGGTAATGAGCCCTTTGCCGCCGGAATCCACCACGCCTGCTTCGCGCAGCACGGGAAGCAGGTCCGGCGTGATGCGAAGCGCCGCTTCTCCGCTTTCAAGCATCAGATCAATCAGCTTATAAACATTTGCGCCCTCGGCCGCAGCTTCCGTGACGGCGTCGCTGATCATGCGCGAAACCGTGAGCATCGTGCCTTCCTTGGGCTTCATGACGGCCTTATACGCCGCCTCGGTGCCGGTTTTAAGCGCTTGCGCAAGAAGCGTGGCGTCCATCTCTTCCGCGCCTGCAAGCGCGCGGGAGAATCCCCGCAGAATCTGCGAAAGGATGACGCCCGAGTTGCCGCGCGCCCCCCGGAGCGAACCGAGCGAAGCTGCGGCGGCAATCTCCGCCACCGTGTCGCCCTTGCATTCCTTGATCTCCTTGACCGCGCCCTGCATGGTCATGAACATGTTTGTGCCCGTATCGCCGTCCGGCACGGGGAAGACGTTGAGCGAATCGATCAGCGCCTTGTTCTTGTCAAGCAGCGCCGCCCCCGTCAGGAACATTTCCCGAAGCAGGGCGCCGCCAATGGTCGTGTTCGTCAATTTTGATTCCCTCCCAGCCTGCCTGCGCAAAAAGCGCGCGGGCAGCGTCCTCTGTTGTTATGCGCGGATGGCTTCTACGTGAATGTTGACGTTGCGCACGTTGAGCCCCGTCATTTCCTTCACACGGTAACGGACGTTTTCGATTGCGTTCTTCGCCACAGCGGAAAGCGACGTGCCGTAAACGATGGTAACAAACAGGTCGATATCAACGCCTTCGTCATCCTCAAGCACCGTCACCTTTACGCCGCGTTTTTGGTTGTCGCCGCCAACGAGCTGCCACAGCTGATCGCCCGTGGTTTTCGCACTCATCCCGACGATCCCGTAATTCTCGGAAGCGGCATAGCCCGCGATCATCGCAATGATATCTTCCGAAATGCTGATCTTCCCCAATTCGGTCGTAATAATACCCGGCATGGTTGTGCATCCTCCTTGCTTGATGTTTTCATGATCCATTTCATAAATATTGGTATAATACCGTTCTTATTCTACTGCATAATTCGGGCATCCGCAAGCGGGATGCAAAATCGCCGTGAAAATCTCACATTTCGCGCCCGTTTAACGGCGGTTTTGCGGCGTTTTCCGCTGAGGCAGCGCACCTTCGAGCGCAAGCAGCCTCTCCTTTATGGGAAGCCCGCTGCCATAGCCTACGAGACTTCCGTCCGCACCGATGACGCGGTGGCACGGGATTACGATCAGAATTGAATTGCGGTTGTTCGCAAGCCCTACGGCGCGCGCCGCCTTCGGGTTTCCCACAAGGCGCGCAATTTCACGGTAGCTCCTGGTTTCACCATATGGGATCGTCAAAAGCGCATCCCAAACCCGGCGCTGCCACGGCGTGCCCAGAGGTGCAAGCGGAAGGGAGAATTCCCGCCGTTTCCCGCTGAAATATTCAAGAAGCTGTTTTTCCGTTTCCCGCAGCAGCGGCGTTGGCGCTTCGCCCGCGCCCAGCGTGCCGCCCGGCATGAGAGACGTAAGCGCGCCGGCTTTTTCCTCAGCTGTCATCGGCCCAATGGGCGTTAAAAAGGCATAGGTTTGTCCTGCGTTCAAAATTGTGAGCCACCCCTTCTGCTTTTCCGTTTTTATGTTATAATATCTTATATCGTGCTTTAAATCAATTTTTTAAAGAATACTTACGCCAAAGATGGAGGATTCTATGCAACCGATTGAACGACAGGCGATCTCGGCCATCCGCGTGCTTGCGGCGGATGCGATCCAGAAGGCCAACAGCGGCCACCCCGGCATGCCCATCGGCGCAGCGCCGATGGCCTACGCACTTTGGAAGCAGATGAAGCATAATCCAAAGAACCCCGGCTGGCTAGGCCGCGACCGCTTCGTGCTCTCCGCCGGGCATGCTTCCATGCTGGAATACGCCCTTTTGCACCTTTACGGCTATGGCCTTACAGTGGACGACCTCAAGAGCTTCCGTCAAGCCGGCAGCCTTACGCCCGGCCACCCTGAATACGGCCACACAACCGGAGTGGAGGCCACCACGGGCCCGCTGGGCCAAGGGTTTGCAATGGCGGTGGGCATGGCGATGGCGGAAACCCACATGGCGGCGAAGTTCAACCGCGAAGGTTTCCCCGTGGTGGATAACCATACCTTTGTGCTCATGGGCGACGGCTGCATGATGGAGGGTGCTACCGCAGAAGCCGCAAGCCTTGCAGGCACGCAGAAGCTCGGCAAGCTCATTGCGCTTTACGACAGCAACCGCATCACCATCGAGGGTGACACCGCGACCTCTTTCGCGGAGAACGTAGCCGCACGCTATGCCGCCTATGGCTGGCAGGTGATCTCCGTGGATAACGGCGAGGATGTGGATGCAATCGGCGTGGCGATTGACGCGGCAAAATCCGAAGCCGAAAAGCCTACCCTCATCATCGTGCGCACGAATATTGCGCAGGGTACGGCCAAACAAGGCAAGGCAAGCGCGCACGGCGAGCCGCTCGGCGAAGAAAACATTGCCGCGATGAAGGCCGCATTGGGTTGGGCTTACGATAAGTTTGAAGTTCCGGCCGAAGTTTATGCGCATTATGAAACCCTTGCGCTGCGCTGCGCTGCCGGAAACGCCGCATATGACGCTATGCTTGAACGCTATAAAGCCGCATACCCCGAGCTTTATGCTGAATGGCTTGCCTGGCACAGCACGGAACTGCCCGAAGCGCTCCTTGCGGACCAAAGCCTGTTTGCTGCGGAAGGCCCGAAGGCCACACGCGCAACGAGCGGCGATGTGCTCAACAAGCTGGCCGCCTATCTGCCCAACTTCTTCGGAGGAAGCGCCGACCTTGCCCCCTCCAACAAAACGGAGATGAAGGGCCTGGGATTCTTCGCGCCTGATTGCCGCGAAGGCGCAAACATCCACTTCGGCGTGCGTGAACTTGCGATGGCCTGCATCGCAAACGGAATTGCGCTCTACGGCGGCCTGCGCTCCTATTGCGCCACATTCTTCGTGTTCTCCGATTATGTGAAGCCCGCGCTGCGCCTTTCCGCCCTGATGCAGCTCCCCGTGCTCTATATCCTGACGCATGACAGCATCGGCGTGGGCGAGGACGGCCCCACGCATCAGCCCATCGAGCAGCTTGCAGCGCTGCGCGCCACGCCCAACACCTTCGTGTTCCGCCCGGCGGACCAGAAGGAGACCGCATACGCTTACCTGACTGCGCTTACGCAAAAGGCGCCTTCCGTGATGGCGCTCACCCGCCAGAACCTGCCGCAACTTGCGGAAACGGGCGAAGGCGCAAAGCGCGGCGCGTATATCCTGCGCGAACCCAAAGGGACGCCGGATGTCATCCTCATCGCCTCCGGCTCCGAGGTAGAGCTGGTTTTGAAGGCAGCGGACGTCCTCGCCGTGCAGGGCTACACGGCCCGCATCGTTTCCATGCCCTGCATGGAGTTGTTTGAGCAACAGGACGAAGCCTACCGCGAAAGCGTTCTTCCCAAGTCCCTGCGCAAGCGCGTGGCGGTCGAGGCCGGTTCAAGCTTCGGTTGGGCGCGCTATGTCGGCCTGGACGGCAAAACCGTGTCCCTTGACCACTTCGGCGCTTCCGCGCCTGCGGGCGAGCTCTTCCGCGCATTCGGCTTCACGCCCGAAAACGTGGCAAAGGCCGCGCTTGAGGTAATCAGAGGGTAACGGAACTTCATACCCAACAGATGGAGGAGGGACGGTAGCGCCGTCCCTTTTGGCTTATCCAATTTCTGTTCATACAATTTAAACAAATCATTCATGCTTCGTTCCAACCCATGCCACATTTTAGGGGTATTCTATGTACAACGAAACGGAAAGCGCCGCCGCACAAGCGGGTTCACAATAGAGGTGCTTTTGACGGGAAAGGAGGCTTGCCATAGACAGACGCCCGGTAAATCAACAAAAATGATTGATGAATGATTATGATTTTTCCTCAAGGAGTTTACTCCTTTCGGAGCCAAATTCTCCCCCGAACAAGGTTCCGATTTTTTGAAAACCTTCCTGCAAAAGATACCGGCTGTGGTTTCCCCGGTCGGTATCGCCTATTTTGGCGTAGCACACAGAGCATGCTTCACGTTCCACATTTATTCATAAAACCACAACAAATCATTCATGTTTCGTTCCTACGCATGCCATATTTTAGGGGTATTCTATAGCCAATGAAACGGAAAGCGACACCGCACAGCGGGTTCACAATAGAGGCGCATAGATTGAGAAAGGAGGCCTGCGATCGAGAGAAGCCAAGCGAAGCGGAATGTTCGTAAAAGATATGATCTTCATGATTTCTTTTAAGGGGCTTGCTCCTTCGGAACTCAACTCCCTCCCCAACAGAGTTCCGGTTCTGAAAGCTCTTCCTGCAAAAGATACCGGCTGCGGTTTCCTCAGCCGGTATTGCCTGTTTTGGGGAACCTGTTTCACCGGCGGTTCGTAAGGCCGAGGATATAATCGGCAGTGGTTTTGTGGTATTTTGCAAGCGCGATCAGCACTGCCGTCGGAATATCCCGCTGCCCCAATTCATAGTTGCTGTATACCTGCTGTGAACAATTTAGAATTTGAGCCATTTGTGCCTGCGTTAAGTCCGCGTCCTCCCGCAGCTCCCGGATTCGTCTGTACATGCCGTTCACCTCATGTACAGTTTACCCAACCGCAAAATGCGGTATTGCATTTTACTGCATTTTGCGGTAAAATAACGTTGCCAGATTCCTCTCCGAAGGAAGGCGGAGCATCCGCCGCAGTGAAAGAGCCACATCAAAACGCCGGGCATGGTGTGTTTCATGGCTCTCGCCGGGCGATGCAGCCGGCGATTTTCTCTTCTCTACCACGGAACACACCATGCCCGGCGTTTTGGATTTTAATGCTGTGCAGGGCACCGGCTTATTACGCCCCCAACACCGCGCCCTATGCCCGTTTCCTCGCAAAAAAGGTTTGCAGCACCGCCGCGCATTCCTCCTCAAGAACGCCGCCCACGGCGGGAACCGTGTGCAGAAACGCGTGATCCAGCAGGTCAAACACGCTGCCGCAGCAGCCTGTGCGCGGCTCAAACGCGCCAAACACCAGGCGGCCAAGGCGCGCGTTCACAAGCGCACCCGCACACATGGCACAAGGCTCAAGCGTAACATACAGCGTACAATCCGCCATGCGCCAAGCGTCCTCTGCGGCAGCCGCCGCCTGAAGGCAAAGGAGTTCGGCGTGCGCGGTGGGGTCGCCCGTCTGCTCCACGCGGTTGTGGGCCTGTGCGAGCACCGTGCCGCCGCGCAAAAGCACCGCTCCCACGGGAACCTCGCCTTCCGCAGCCGCAAGCCGCGCCTCTGAAAGCGCGATGCGCATATACTCCGCGTCCGTCATTCTGCCTGCCATGCTGCCTCGCGGATGATCTCTCCCACAGTAGGATGCGGAAAAATGATCTTTCTGACCTGTTCGAGCGTCATTCCCGCCTCCACGAACACTGCCGCCGTAGAAATAAACTCCGATGCATAATTGGCAAGCGCCTGCATGCCGATCACGCGCTGCGTCCCACGCTCCACAATGAGCTTTGCCACGCCGTCCCCGCCCTCGTTTTCGGCAAGATAGCGGCCCGAAAAGCGCATCGGCAGTTTCACAGCCGTAATATCAAGCCCTTTTCGTTTTGCGGTGGCTTCCGTTTCTCCCACGCTTGCAAGCTCCGGGTTGGTATATACAACGGCAGGCACGGCATGATAGCGCATTTCATCCGCAACGCCCATAATGTCGTTCACGGCAACCTCCGCCTCCCGGTAAGCCGTGTGTGCAAGCATGCTTTTGCCGTTTACATCGCCCGCCGCGTAAACGCCCGGCACATTGGTGCGCATGTGCGCATCGGTCACAATCGCACCGCGTTCCAATGCAACGCCAATCCGTTCAAGCCCAAGCTCCGCCGTATTCGCACGCCGGCCAATAGAAAGCAGGACCTTGTCCGCTGCAACCAGAACAGCCTCGCCCTCCTTCTCATAGCGCACGCCGGTTTCCGTAATTTCCGTTACCCGCGCGCCAAGCAGGAAGCGCACGCCCCTTTTTTCATAGTTCTTCTGCAAAAGCGCCGTAAGCTCCGCATCGTTTTCGCCCGCGATGTGGTCTAACATTTCAATCACCGTGACAGCGCTGCCGATGGAATTGAAGTAGGAGGCCATCTCAAGGCCGATTACGCCTCCGCCGATCACAACGAGCCGTTCCGGCGCGTCCGTAAGCGCAAGGATTTCCCGGTTGGTGAGCGCGAAACCGCGCTCCATCGCCTCCCGCAATCCGGAGATGGGCGGAACAACAGGCATGCTTCCCGTTGCGATGAGAAGCTTTGCCGCGCTGTGCATTTCGCCGCCCACGCTTACGCGGAAGCCTTCCTCGCCCCGGCCTTCGATCCTGCCTTCGCCTGCAGCCAACGTTACGCCATTTTGTTTAAGCGCGGCCTTCACGCCGCCTACAAGCAGCTTTACGACCTTGTTCTTGCGCGCCACAACCTTCGCGTGATCGATCGAAAGCGCCGGAGCCGAAACGCCATATTTATCGCCGTAGCGCGCCCCATCGTACAGTTTGGCGCTGTAAAGCAGGGTTTTCGTTGGGATGCAGCCTTCATTGAGGCATACGCCGCCCACGCTGTTCTTCTCAATGCATAGCACGGAAAGGCCCGCATGGCCCGCGCGCTCGGCGGCAAGGTACCCCGCCGGGCCGCCTCCCAATACGATCAGATCATACTGCATAACTGGTTTCTCCTTTGGAATTGCACTTTCTTTGTATCCTGCATTATATCATCCTCCGCGCCGCAGTGAAAGGGGTTCCAAAACCGTTCCATTTATGATAAGATACCTTCGTTTGCAGGGATATGGCAGATTGCGCGTGCAGAGATTGGAGAGGTGATGGGGATGGATCGTTTGAAGCCCGCCCGTTCCCCCGTGTTTTACGGGGTTCTTCTGGTGCTTGAATGCCTGATGTGGGGCATTTCAAACGCCGTTTCCAAGCAGGGCTTTGCTTCCATCCCGCCCATGTGGTGCCTCACGCTGCGCTATGCGCTTTCCACCGTGCTGTTCCTTGCCCTGTTCGGCAAGCGGTTCTTCAGCCGCGTGCGAAAGCGGGACCTCATGCCCTGCGTGCTCGTTTCGCTCTGCACGGCGGCCGCATTTATGTTCGGCTTCCTTTCGCTCGTGTATACCACCGCCACGAACGCGGGCTTTTTTATGGCGCTTGCCGTTGTGATCGCGCCGTTCCTTTCCGTGCCGCTGCTCAAGGAAAAGCTGGATTTGCGCCAGATCCTGCCCGTATTCATCGTAGTGGCGGGCATGTATTTCATCTGCGGCGGCTCGTTTTCCTCCTTTGGGCGGGGAGAACTGCTCGCCTTGTTGTCCTCCCTTTCCACCTCCTTTATGCTGACGCTGAGCGGTAAGTTTTTGAAGGATGTGGATGCGATTGTGCTTTGCACGATCCAGTGTGCGGTGTGCTTCCTCTGCTGTCTTGCCGCCGCCTTCCTGCTCGAGGGCATGCCTGTGTTTTCCGCAATTGGCCCTGCCGGCTGGTGGCTGGTGCTGTATCTTGCGCTCGGCTGTACGTTCCTTGCTTACCTGTTCCAAAACATTGCGCTCATGCACGTGTCGCCCGCTTTCGGCGCGCTCACCTGGTGCACAGAGCCGCTGTTCACGGCCGTTGCGGCTTATTTTATCCTGAACGAGCGGATGGATTTTACCGCATGCTGCGGCGCAGGCCTGATCCTCGCCGGAATCGTGTTTGCTTCGGTGCTTGAGTTGAAAAAAGCAAAGCAGCCAAGCAGCTCTGACCCGGTGCAGCAGCGTTAAAATATATAAAACTTGATTGGGGGTACTATGAAATGAAACGTTTTGTATTTTGTTTACTCGCATTGCTTCTTTCGGTGTGCGCGTTTGCCTGCGCGCCTGCGGAGCCGGCTGCAACGCCCACCGCGGAACCCACGCTTGCGCCCACGCCCGAGCCCACGCCGGAATCGACTGTCGCACCCACGCCCGAGCCCACACCGGAACCCACGCCCGAGCCGACTGCTGCGGCCACAAGCTTCCAGTTCCAGTATACGCCGCCGGAAGGATTTTTCGCGGACAGCAACAATGAAACGCTGTATTATGCGCCGAACTATCCCACGGATTCTTCCAACATCAACATGCTCGTTGCCGCTTCGGATACCGCCCTTGCAATGAAACTGTACACCAGCGACATGCTGAAGATGACGTTGGACCAATCCCTGAGCGATGCGTTTAACACCACCGTAGCCATTGAGTTCGATCAGTTTGAGTACACGGAGGTTGCCGGCCAGCCCGCGCTGCATATGGTCTTCCATTACACCGTGTCTGAAATCGACATCGTTACCGCACAGTACGTGATCAATGCCGGAGATTCCTCCTGCACGCTCGCGCTCGCGCAGATGCCGGGAAGCGAATGGCTGGATGCGTTTGATGCAAGCGTTGCCGCGCTCGCGATCGTTCCGGCAGAATAAATAAGCAAAGCGATTCAGCAAAGGGGGACGCCCGGCCGGGCGCCCCCTGATTTTATCCCCGCGCTTTGAGCGCTGCGGCCACAAGGCCTGTGAACAGCGGATGCGGGCTGTCCGGCCGAGATTGAAATTCCGGGTGGAACTGCACGCCGATATAAAACGGGTGGTCCGGAAGCTCGACGATCTCCACTAGGTCGCGCAGCTCGTTGCGGCCGGAAAGCACCATGCCCGCCCTCACGAAATCCCCGCGGAAGGCGTTGTTGAACTCGTAGCGGTGGCGATGCCGTTCGCGAATCGTTTCTTTCCCATATAGCCGCGCGGCGAGCGTATTGGGCTGGATCGTGCAGTCATACCCGCCGAGGCGCAGCGTGCCGCCGATCTTCATAGCGCCGCTTTGCGCATCCAGGTTTTGCAGCTGATCCGGCATCAGGTCGATCACAGGGTGCTTCGTATCCGGATCAACCTCCGAAGAATGCGCATCCCCATATCCCAATACGTTGCGCGCAAATTCCACCACCGCCATTTGCATGCCGAGGCAAATTCCAAGCATCGGCACGCCGTTTTCCCGCGCATACCGCGCTGCGGCAATTTTTCCCGCGAGCCCGCGCGTGCCAAAGCCGCCCGGGATGAGCACGCCGTCCGCATCCGCGAGAAGCGTTGCGGCGTTTCCGTCCGTCACATCCTCTGCCGCAACCATCCAAATCTCCACGCGCGCATCATTTGCAATTCCGGCATGCTTTAATGACTCCACAATACTCAGGTAAGCATCCTGCAATTGAATGTATTTCCCCACAATTGCAATTTTGCATTTCTTGTTCGGGAACTGTTCCCTGCGCACCATCTCCCGCCATGCATCAAGCTTCGCTTCACGCTGCGCGAGGCAAAGTTTTTTGCACACAGCGCGACACAGCCCTTCTTCCTCCAGCATGAGCGGCACGGAATACAGCGAAGGCGCGTTGAGGTTCTCAATCACGCAATCCGCATCCACATTGCAAAAGCGCGCGATCTTCCCGCGCAGATCGGGTCCAACGGGCATTTCGCTGCGGCAGACAAGAATATCCGGCTGGATGCCGATGGAAAGCAGCTCCTTCACGCTGTGCTGCGTTGGTTTGGATTTGAGTTCTCCCGCCGCGTGCAGATATGGAATCAGCGTTACATGGATAAACGCGCTGTTTTCCGGGCCCACGCTCCAGCGAATTTGGCGGATGGCCTCAAGGAACGGCTGGCCCTCGATGTCGCCCACCGTGCCGCCGATCTCCACAATCAGCACATCCGGATGCGTGCGCGCAGCCGCGCGCATCACGCGCGCCTGAATTTCATCCGTGATGTGCGGGATGATCTGCACCGTGCCGCCGTTATAGCCGCCTGCGCGTTCACGCTCGATGACCGTCTGGTAAATCTGGCCGGAAGTTGCGTTGTTGTCCCGGGAAAGCTTTTCATCGATGAACCGCTCGTAATGGCCGATGTCCAGATCGGTCTCCGCTCCGTCATCCGTCACATACACTTCGCCATGCTGGTACGGGTTCATTGTACCGGGGTCCACATTCAGATAAGGATCCAGTTTGCAGACGGATACGCTATATCCCCTGCACTTGAGCAGGCGGCCAAGCGCCGCCGCAGTGATGCCCTTGCCAAGGGATGAGACCACGCCGCCGGTGATGAATACGAATTTCGTTGCCATATGTTCCTCCCGATCCTTGCAAAATTAATTTTGAAAAACAAAAAGTGAGCGGCTCAAAGGAGTCGATCGCCGTTTTTCTAAAACAAGATGCCATTATAATTATATCGCAAAGCGTTTGTCAAATGCAAGAGGAAAATCCCCCGAAGTTTTGTTCAATATTTCCAGGCGATCTCCTCCTCTGCATCGTAATCGTCCACACGCGCGCTTTCTTCCCCGGTGCCCGTGATTTGATATACGCCGTCCGTCACTACACGCTCGTGGCCGAACTGATCCTCTACCACGGCTGCAACGCAGAAGAAATCCCCATCCTGCAGGGTGACTTCACACTCCGGGAATGTAAAAAGCAGAGCTTCCTCGCCCATGGTAGGCATAGCGACCGATGTTGCGTTGCCGTCCGCATCCACGCCCGTAATGGGCTGCGGGTTGCCGGCATCCGGCTCTGCCCAGGCAGCAAGCGCTCCGTTCACGAAAAATCCCACGCGGACGCGCGCAACGCGCGGCACCTCCGGCACAAAGTTCCACAGCTTTTCCGGCCCCCAGGAATGGACGAATACATTTTCGCGCGCAAGGGGGAACGGAACGCCCGGCACCGCATCCCTGCGCAGCATAAAGCTGGTCACGGAAACTTCGGGCAGCACGTTTTGGTAAATATAATCGTAAGAATCCAGCACCTGTGTTTCCCGCACGCCGCCGCGCATGAACGCCGCGCTGACCGTGATGACGGAATTTTCCGTAAGCGGACAGGTGATGCGGCCGGAAAAGCGTGCATTTGCGCCCTCGATCCCTTCTGCGCTGTGCGTTTCGCCGTTGTCGGATTCCGCCAGGAATTCCACCGTCATGCCGGCTTCATACGTTTTGGGCACGGCATACACATCGAACGAAACCGTCATTTCCTTTGCATTCACCTCGGCAACCGATGTGCCAAAATCCGCCGTAAGCGCATTCTGCTCGTTCAGGATGCTTTCCACCTGCCAGGCGATGCCGCTGATCTGCCGGTTGACGCTATCCGTTACGTTATTGATGGAATGGCTCAGGCTGGTGTAGTTGTTGTCCAGGCGTTCCAGGCGGGAAAACAGGCTGATGATGCCGTATAGCAGCAAACCCGCGCAGAAAGCGCCTGCGAGGATAGCTTTTTTCCCAGGCTTTTTCTTCTCCGCCGCCTTCTGCGCCTCCTTCTGCGCATCTTCCCTTCTGGCCTGTTCCTGCCGAAGCGTTTCTTCCCGCAGCGCGTCCGTATAGCGCGCGACGATTTCCTCGACCATGCGCAGCTGCGCCTCGCTCAACTCGCTTTCCTGCCGTGTTTTGCCCAGTTCCGCTCCCTCCGCAGGCGTTTCCTCCTCCACGCCGAGCAGCGCGCCCACGGACACGCCGAACAGGCGGCTCATGGCCACAAGCTTTTCAATTTCGGGCAAAGCGCCGTCGCTCTCCCATTTGGAGATAGATTGGCGCGTCACGCCGAGCGCTTCTCCCAGCGCTTCCTGCGAAAGGTTATTTTGCCTGCGCAGTTCTGCAATGCGTTGTCCAATGGTCATATTCCATCAACTCCTTCCGGGCGAGTATAGCTGATGGGCGGGAAAACGCGCCACCAACCGCCGGCTTCTTTTTGTCAACCGCCGGTTGCGGCGGCAGAGAATGCGGGAATTCTCAGGCATGTCGGGTTCTTTTCAAAAGGAGACGACGCACCGTCCCCCCAATGCTTCCCTTTAAAAAGAGGCGGAACAGCGTTTACCGAAGGTCCGCCCACTGGCGAACGACAGAAAATTCCCCATCCGAAAAGCAGAGCTGCGTGTGGCACATTGCAACGCCTGCGATGTGCATGGCGCTGGAATAAACATATTGATCCACAACGACATCGTACCTTCCCGCTTCCTCTTCATAAACCCAGGATACCAGACAAATGGGATCCGTTTCAAGGGTGGTGTTCGCGATAATTTCGCTCCCGTTCTCCGCGAGCACCCCCTCCTGCACCAAGCCAGTAACGCTTTCAATCGTAAGGCTTGCCCCATCCGCTCCGATGCTGCCGGTAAACTGCTGCATGGGCAGCGATTCTAAAAAGAGTTCATATTTCCCATCCTGCAGGCGGTAGACTGTGGTATAAATCGCGCCCGCACCGCCGTTGAATCCCATGTTTGAGCTGAAGATCCAGGTATATGCCCCATCGCCGAAATCGAGCCCCAGCACGCTCCCCCTGCCGAAAGCGCACGGCATCGTGCAGGTAAATTCCTCACAGCCCGCAGCTTTCACCGTGAACGTAACCTCCATCTCGCCCGAAAATGTGATGGAATCCGAAACGCCGTCCCCATCAAAGTCCGCCTCAATGCAGTCGCCGTCACACAGGTTGTATTCCACCACCGGCAGCAGCGGCTCCGTAGTAGGCTCGGGCGTAGGTTCAGGGGTGGGAGCAAGCGTAGGGGCCGCCGTGGGAACGGCGTTTTCCGCAGGCTGTGCGCATCCGCACACAAGCAGCGCGCACAGCGCCGCACAGAAGAACGTCTTAAACCGTTTCATGAATACAAGCCTCCGCAGTTTAATATGCTTCCGCCATTATACTGCGCCTTTCCCACTGCGCGCAAGGCGGTTGCCAGGTTTGACGCATGTTACCATTTATGCTATATTATGAGGCAATGCTTCTTTCAGGAGGACAGGCTTTATGGATCATAAGCCGGGGCTGTTGAGCCGCAAATGGGTGCGCGTGCTGCTGTATACCGCAAGCGCGCTTTTGCTTGCATGCGGCGTGTTTTTGCTTGTACGAGAGCACGTCCTGTTGCCCGACCCGGATTTTGTGATGCCCGAAACGCCTGCGCCCACGCCGGAACCTACCCCGGAACCCACGCCCGCGCCGGGTGAAACGCCTGTGCCCACGCCCTCTCCCACGCCGTATGTGCGGCCGGTTCCGGTGCGCATCTCCTTTGTGGAAGCAAAGCAAAGCTGCGAAGTATTCCCCGGCGGCGTGTTGGAAAACGGCCAGATGGAGGTCATCGACCGCGCGGATGCGGCCACTTGGCTTGAAAATGTTTCCGGTTCGCTGCGCCCCGCTCCGGGCGAGGAGGGCAATGCAATCATCGCCGGGCACAAGAGCAAGGCCGGCGTGGCCGGCACCTTCAAGGTGCTTTGGGATGCCAAAGCGGGCGATGCGGTTGTGATTGATTACGAGGACGGCACGCAGGGCTGGTTTTATGTCGACAGCATTGACCGCTATCCTTATCAAGATGTTCCCGCCTCCGTGATGAGCGCCAATGCGGAATCGCCGCAGCTTACGCTCATCACCTGCATCGGTGAATGGGATAGTTCGGGCGGCACCTCCTCCGAACGGCTCGTAGCGGTGTGCAAGCCGGGGCTTCCCACCTGAGCCATGCAATACATACAGCGCATATAAAATGGCGCCTCTTCAAGAGGGCGCCATTTTATATGCGCAAAATACGGTCTGTATCCTTCACAGTTCAGCCATCAAATCCACCCCCAAATCTCCGCCAAACGCTTGAAAGCATAAACGCAGCATGAAGCAACCGGGAGTGCGGTTTGTAACAGCGGAGCCGAGTGTGGCAGCGAACGTTCCGAAATCTCCGCGTTTTCGTTATGCTTATAATAAAGCAAAAGGAACGGCACAGCCAACAGGGCACAAACCTGCCGGGCATCTTCGATTCTGTTTCCGAGAATGCCCATCGGCAACGTATAGCCCAACCAGTGCGCCCAGTCGTTTTGAACGAATTGGAAGCTGCTTACCAAAAAACCGCTGAGCGCATAGGCTGTAAGGGCCCATAAGCGTGTCTTCCGGCTGCCGAACACATACCACAAAGCGCCCAGGATAATGAATGCGCCCTGATATTCCGTCCTGTGTGCGGTAGGAAACACAGAATTCCACAGAAAGTTTGTCACACTGTCCGCCCGAAACATGCGGACGCCCGCATACAGCTTCGGGTGCAGCATTTCCAGGGCTCTTTGCCACAGCGCAACAATTACTACCACGGCAAAGAGCATTGCCAAATGAATGAATTTTTCCTTCCCGGAGATCTCATTCCACCGCACAAGGCTCTCCAGCGCAAGACCAAGGACTGCGGCATAAAAAAGGTCGTAAAGGAAATTGGCAGGCCAATATGCGCCAAACCTTGAATCAAAGAAAAGGTTCGTCCCCAGCACAACCAACCCGCACAGCACAGCGCACACCAACAGCCGCATCACATAGCGTACCTTATTTTCCGCAAGGCGCAGTTCTTCCACCGTAATGAACATCAAAAGCGTCGGTGCGATCCACGAAAGCGCGGTCAAAAGCGGTACGCCGCCGCTGTCTCCAGCAAGGAGTGTCGAAAACCGGCGATCCACCACCCATAGCGCAATCGCAATCGCCGCAGTCACCCGCAGGCCGTGCAAACTAATCCCTTTTGCAAGGAAGCGTTGTTTTTTGCAATAAGGCAGTTGAACCTGCTCTCCCATGCTTTCCATTTCGGTTATCATATTCTTATAGTTCCTCTCGCAACAATTTGGGAAACCTTATTTATGGATACTGGGAAACGCCAAGCGTGAAATCAAGGAAAGTGCCCAGCACAAACGGTTTTGATATTTTGATGTAATAGTTGTAAGTCCTTTCCAGGCCATTCCACTTCAATATGCGGTTTGACCACTGCGTAGCGCTTCCATATGTGTGCGATTGAACAAGTGTTCCTTCCGGGTACTTGTACAGCGCAATCGTTACCGAAGTATCTGCGGTTGAAGGGTTTCCTAGAGCGTCTACAATCGTCCCGTTAAAGGTTGTATATACTTCGCCCGTACTTGTTTTGAAAAAGTTATCCGTGAATACCGAGCTACTTATTTTTGCGCGCGCTTCCAACGGAAGGGGCGAATATTCATCCGGAACATAGCTCCCCCGTTCCTGCGGGCCGCTTTCATCTGCCGGTATTCCGTTTGGAGTTTCTATCGCTCCACATATATAATTTCCTGAACTCTGTGCGGAAGCCGAAAGGCAGAAACAAACGCCAAAACACATGGCAAGAAACAAAGAAATGGCCTTTTTCATAGCTTTTTGCTCCTTTCTTTTTATTATACCTCTGTTTTTTCTCCTGTAAACCCTATTGGCAATTATATATCATTTATAATAATCAAAATGAGGACGCCCTGAAAACAGGGCGTCCTCCCGTCGGATGTTCTTTTCGTTATGCCACAACGATGTTCACGATGTTCTTGACCGCGATCACCTTGCGCACGGTTTTCCCTTCAATCCAGGGCTGTACCTCCGGCGCCGCAAGCACCTGCGTCTCAGTCTCCTCCTTGGAAAGGCCGGCGGGCACGGTCACGCGGGCACGCACCTTACCGTTCACCTGCACACCGAGTTCAACGGTGGAAGCCACGAGCGCAGCTTCATCCCACTTCGGCCAGGTGGAGGCATACAGCGGCGTTTCATAGCCCAGCAGCTCGTTGAGTTCCTCCGTAATGTGCGGCGCAACGGGGTTGAGGAGCGTGAGCAACGCATGGAACTCTTCTTTTGTGATATCGCCCTTGGCGTACACATCGTTGACAAAGCTCATCATCGCAGCGATGGCGGTGTTGTACTTCATTGCCTCGTAATCCTCGCTGACCTTCTTGATCATGCCGTGCAAAGACGCCTTAAGGTCATCCCGCACGCCGGATTCGGCGGAAAGCATATCCTGCAAACGCCATACTCGATCGAGAAAGCGGCGGCATCCGCGCGCGGAGGTCGTGCTCCAGGGCTTGGGCTGATCGAACGCGCCCATGAACATCTCATACAGGCGGAAGGAGTCCGCGCCCATTTCCGCCACGATGTCATCCGGATTGATGACATTGCCGCGGGACTTGGACATTTTCTCGCCATTCTCGCCAAGGATCATGCCGTGGCTCGTGCGCTTCTGATACGGTTCGGGTGTGGGCACAAGGCCAATGTCATACAGGAACTTGTGCCAGAAGCGGGAATACAGCACGTGCAGCGTGGTGTGCTCCATGCCGCCGTTGTACCAATCCACAGGCATCCAGTAATCGAGCGCCTCCCGGCTTGCGAATTCCTTGTCGTTATGCGGGTCGCAATAGCGCAGGAAGTACCAGCTGGAACCGGCCCAGTTGGGCATGGTATCCGTTTCGCGCTCGGCCGGACCACCGCACTTGGGGCAGGTGGTGTGAATCCACTCCTTTGCGCGGGAAAGCGCAGAAGAGCCGTCGTCCGAGGGCGTGTAATCGTCGATCTCCGGCAGCACGAGCGGCAGCTCGCTTTCCGGCAGCGGCACCCAGCCGCACTTCTCGCAGTGTACGAGCGGGATAGGTTCGCCCCAGTAACGCTGGCGGCTGAACACCCAGTCGCGCAGCTTGTAATTCACCTTCCGCGCGCCGATGCCCTGCTCCTCCAGCCAGGTGATCATCTTCTCCTTGGCCTGCTCCACCTCAAGGCCGTTCAGGAACCCGGAGTTGACCATCCTGCCGGTTTCGCAATCGGTAAACGCTTCCTTTTCCACGTCGCCGCCTGCTACAACCTCGATGATCGGCAGGTTGAACGCCTTTGCAAACGCATAGTCGCGCGTATCGTGCGCAGGCACGGCCATGATCGCGCCCGTGCCGTAGGTCATGAGCACATAATCGGAAATCCAGACCGGGATTTCCCTGCCCGTGGCCGGGTTGACGGCGTTTAGCCCCTTGAGCGGCACGCCTGTCTTTTCCTTGGTCAGCTCGCTGCGCTCAAAATCGCTCTTGCGCGCGGCTGCCTCACGGTAGGCCTGCACTTCCGCCCAGTTTTCAATGCGGTCCCGATACTTTTCAATATACGGATGCTCCGGCGACATAACCATGTACGTTGCGCCGAAAAGCGTATCGCAGCGGGTGGTGAACACGCGCAGTTTGTCTTCCGTGCCGGCGAGCGCAAAATCAACCTCCGCGCCCTCGCTCCTGCCGATCCAGTTGCGCTGCTGCGTTTTGACGCGCTCGATGAAATCCACGGCATCAAGGTCGTCGATCAGGCGCTGGGCATAGGCTGTGATGCGCAGCATCCACTGGCTGCGCACCTTCTGCACAACCTCGCCGCCGCAACGTTCGCAATGCCCGTCCACAACCTCCTCGTTCGCAAGGCCGACCTTGCAGGAGGTGCAGAAGTTGATCGGGATCTCCGCCTTATAGGCAAGGCCGTGCTCAAAGAGCTTCAGGAAGATCCACTGCGTCCATTTATAATAGCCGGGGTCGGTGGTGTTCACCTCGCGCGACCAGTCAAACGAGAAGCCGAGGCGCTTGAGCTGGCTGCGGAAGCGGGCGATGTTCTGCTCCGTGACCTTTGCGGGGTGAATGCCCGTTTTGATGGCGTAATTCTCCGTGGGCAGGCCAAACGCGTCATAGCCCATCGGGAAGAGGACGTTATAGCCCTCCATACGGCGCTTGCGGCAGATGATATCGATTGCCGTGTTGCTCAGCGGGTGGCCGACGTGCAGCCCCTGCCCGGAGGGATACGGGAACTCGATGAGGCCGTAAAACTTCGGCTTGGAATGATCCTCGCTCGCCTCAAAGCAGCGCGCTTCCTCCCATTTCTTTTGCCATTTCGCCTCCACGGCGTCATGGTCATACCGTTGTGACATATGTTGCTTCCTCCAATTTATCTTCGCTTTTCATAAAATAAAAAGCCGCCTCTTGCATCCAAGAGACGGCCATTGGCCGCGGTACCACTCCCGTTGGCGCAGGCGCGCCCACTCATGCCCCATAACGCAGGGATGCGCCGCGCCTACTCTTTGGTTCAGCGCCGGAGGCTCCGCGGCGAGCTTCGGGATTCCGCCCCGCTGCCTTGCACCGCCCGGCAGCTCTCTTTTGGTGGCTCGTTCCCTACTGTTCCGCTTCTTCGCCCAAGTTCCGATACTGCAAGGATTATAGCGGAAGTGCGGGGGAAAGTCAAGGGAAAGGGCTGTTTATTCTTTCTCCGCAGCCGAGCCGCCCTCCGCCTCCCGCGTTTTATTCTTGTTGCGCAGCAGCACGAGCGCACGCACCGCGAATACCGCGCTGAGCAGGGCGCATGAGAGCGTGACGGTACGCACATCCCAATCAAAAAACATCGCAAGCACATTCAGCACGCCAGCCGCCGCACTGAAGATCAGCGCGCCCCAAATGCATTGGGCCGGCGTGGTTTCTTCGGCGGCTTCTCGGATGTTCTTTTCATGCATTTCGTCCATTTCGCTGCACCTCCGTTGAATTTATGCGTTTGTTTTTCTTTAATTGATATTTCTTGAAGCAAAGGATTGTAATTAAAGATTACCATATTGTCCTACGTGGCGTCAAACGCTATCTTCCCCCTCCCGGTTTACAGGAACGCATATCGTTTGAAACGCATCCCCATTGCGCCCGCCCGCGCACAGTGCTATAATACCGCTCGTGTGCGTTTTTGCACGGGAGGCGATTGGTATGAACCTTGTGGCTGCTGTTTCCCCAATGACCTGCGCGGCGCTTGTCACCGTTGTGCTCGTGAAGCCCTCGGTGCGGGTCAAGGGGCACAACGTGAATATCTTCTGGGTTGTTCCGTTTCTCGGCGCTGCCGTTCTGATGCTTTGCGGCACGCTCTCCCCGCGGGAGGTGTTCACAGGGCTTACCGCGCAAAGCAGCATCAACCCGCTTAAAATCCTTGTGCTGTTCCTTTCGATGACATTGATCTCCATCTTTTTGGACTGCGCAGGGTTCTTCCGCTATTTGGCCACCGCCGTGTTGCAGCGCCAGAACGCGAGCCAACTGCGGCTGTTCGTGCTGCTCTATGCGCTTGTATCCGTGCTGACGGTGTTTACCTCCAACGACATCATCGTGCTCACGTTTACACCGTTCATCTGCTATTTCGCGCGGGATGCCAAAATTGACCCCATCCCTTACCTTATATGCGAATTTGTCGCCGCAAACACCTGGAGCATGGCGCTCATGATCGGCAACCCCACGAACATCTACCTTGCGACGGCGGCAAACGTTTCCTTCCTTGGATACACTGCCGTGATGCTGCTGCCCACGCTGTTTGCGGGCTTCGCCTCCTTCGGCATGCTGTACCTGCTGTTCCGCAGAAAGCTGCGCGGCGAGCTTTCCCACTCCGTTCTGGAAAAAGCGCCGGAGGATCCCGTGCTCGTGCGGCTCGGGGTCGTACATCTTGCGCTGTGCATCGTGCTGCTGGTTTTTTCTTCTTATTTGGACCTGCCGATGTGGCTCATCTGCTTCGCGTTCTTTTGCAGCCTGTTCCTGCTCTCGGGAGCCTACCTGCTGCGCCGCGGGCGTGGGCTTTCGTTGTTGCGCGATGCATTTCACGCCGCGCCGTGGGAGATCGTCCCCTTCATCCTTTCCATGTTCGTGCTGGTGCTTGCGCTCGATAAGTATGGTTTCACCCGCAGCATCGGCGCCTTCCTCGGCAGCGCGCACCCGGTTGCAAGCTATGGCGTGTCCTCCTTCCTTGCGGCAAACCTCATCAACAACATTCCCATGAGCGTGCTGTTCTCTTCGGTTGTTTCCGATCTGCCAAGCGCGGCGCACACCGCTGCGCTTTATGCTTCCGTGATCGGCTCCAACCTCGGCGCATTTTTCACGCCCCTCGGCGCGCTTGCGGGCATCATGTGGACAGGGATGCTCAAAAACCATGGTGTGAAGCTCGGCTTCGGCCGCTTCCTCCGCTATGGGGCTGCCGTTTCCATTCCGGCGCTCGCTGCGGCGCTTTTCGGCCTTGTGCTGGCGATTTGAATAGAATGCCGCCAAAACGCAAAACAGCCTTCCGGCAAAAACCGGAAGGCTGCATTTTTGGTTTATACGACCCGGTTCTGCGGCTTGCCTGTACGCCAGGCCGCAAGGTTTTCCGCGCAATAGCGGATCACGCGCTCCCGCGTTTCGCGCGGCGCCCAGCCCACATGCGGCGTGGCGACACAGCGCGGATGCGTAGCAAGCGGGTGATCTTTCCCGCAGGGCTCGGGCGCAAATACGTCCGCGCCAACGGCATAAAGCTTGCCGGAATTGAGCGCGCGCACCACAGCCGCGTCATCCAGGATCGCGCCGCGCGCCGTGTTGATCAGGATCGCGCCGTCCCGCATCCTTGCAATGGCCGCTTCGCCGATCATGCCGCGGCTTTCATCGTTTAGCGGGCAATGGATGCTGATGACGTCTGAACGTGCGTACAGTTCCTCCAATGAAACGAAATGCAGATGCTCGTTTTCAAGCGCCGCATCCGGATGCCGCCGATATGCAAGCACCTGCATGCCGAGCGCCTGCGCAATCCGCGCCATGTTTCCGCCGATGTCCCCAAGGCCGATGATGCCGATGGTCTTTCCCGCAAGCTCCATATGCGGGATCGCGGTCAACGCGCGGTCTGCCGTCTCTACCCAGCCACATGTTTTCACGTAATGGTCGAACAGCGCCGTATTGCAGGCAATTTGCAGCAGCAGCGCCGCCGCCATCTGTGCCACGGCGTGCGTGCTGTATGCGGGAACGTTGCACACGGTGATGCCCCGCTCCTTTGCCGCCGCGATGTCGATCATATTAAAGCCGGTTGCAAACGTGTTGATGAACCGCAGATCCGGGCAGGCGTCCATCGCCGCCGCGCCGATGGTGCAGCGGTTGACAAACACCGCTTCAGCGTTGCCGATGTGAGCGATCACTTCATCCGGCTCCGTGGCCTCATACAGCACGAATTCGCCCTGCCCTGCAATTGGCTCCCAGGAGATGTCCCCGGGGTTGACGAGAAATCCATCCAGCACTGTAATCTTCATCCGTATATGCTCCATTCTTTGTTTTGGGGTATTGTAACATATTTCATCCCTGCTGTCGCGCGCCATCTGCCAACGCTTCCGTTTCCTGTTCGATCAGCTGTACCAGCACATGCGGCGGCATGACCGACCGCGTACGCAGGATGGAATACAGGCTGAAGTAATTCCAGTGCAATGTGAAAGATAGCCTTACACAAAAGACTCCCTTTTGAGGGAGCCTGTTGGAATTCTTATATGATTGGCAGTTATTCATCCACCTGCGCCATGTACTGGATCAAATCCAGCACCTTGCAGGAATAGCCCCACTCGTTGTCATACCAGGCAATGAGTTTCACAAAATCGCTGTCCAGCATGATGCCCGCGTTTTCATCGAAGATGCAGGTGTGGCTCTCACCCTTCATGTCGGTGGATACGACCTCGTCCTTCGTGAAGGTGACGATGCCCTTCATCGTGGTGCGGGAGGCCTCCTCGATCGTAGCGCAAATCTCCGTGTACGTTGTCGGGCGGCTGAGGCGCGCCGTCAGGTCAACGACGGAAACGTCGTTCGTCGGCACGCGGAAGCTCATGCCCGTGAGCTTCCCCTTGAGCTCCGGCATCACAAGCCCAACCGCCTTGGCTGCGCCGGTGGTGGAAGGGATGATGTTGTTGAACACGGAGCGGCCGGTGCGGTAGTCGCGCCCGGCACGGTTGTCGACCGGCTTCTGCTTGGAGGTTGCAGAATGGATGGTGGACATCAGCCCCTGCGTGATGCCGAAATTGTCGTGGATGATCTTCGCAAGGGGCGCAAGGCAGTTGGTTGTGCAGCTTGCGTTGGAAACCACGTTATGCTTCGGGTCATATTCGGTGTGGTTCACGCCCATCACATAGGTCGGCGTTTGGGTATCCTTCGCCGGCGCGGAAAGAACGACCTTCTTCGCGCCATGCACAAGGTGGCCGGAGGCAAGCTCCGTGGTGTTGAATTGGCCGGTGGATTCCACGATGTATTCCGCGCCGCAGGCGTCCCATGGGATGTCCGCGGCGTTGCTTTCACCGAACACAGCCACCGCATGCCCGTTGATGCGGATGCCGTTTCCGCATTCCTCGATTTCGCCCGGGAACCGCCCGAACACGGAATCATACTTCATCAGGTAGACCATGTAATCCAGATCCGCCTTGCGCAGATTGATCCCGCAAAGCTCGATTTCATCCGGCCGCTCCGCCGCGATGCGCAAAACCGTTCTCCCGATGCGACCAAATCCGTTGATGCCAACCTTGACAGCCATGCCTGCATATCCTCCCGATTGACTTATATTTTTCATATTTCAGGAGGATATCCTATCCTCCCCAAGTCGGGATTATAGCATAATATATGCTTATGTCAACACCGTTTTCTAAAATTATCGCTTATGATATTTTTTTAACACAGCCCTTTGGGTGGAATTCTGTTTGTGCAATGCATAACAAAAAGCGGGAGCTTGCAAGCTGCAGGTTCCCGCATGTCTATGTTTAAACTGTATAATAATTCGTTTCTCCGATGTTACTCCGCATCCACCTTTGCCATATGGGCAATGAGGTCAAGCACCTTGTTGGAATAGCCCCATTCGTTGTCATACCAGGCGACGAGCTTTACAAAATGCTCGTTCAGGCTGATGCCTGCACCCGCATCGAAAATGGAGGTGCGAGGATCGGTGTAAAAGTCGGAAGAAACAACGGAATCCTCCGTGTAGCCGATGATGCCCTTCCATTCCGGGGATTCGGAAGCCGCCTTCATCACGGCCTTGATTTCATCATAGCTTGCGCCCTTCTCAAGGCGGCAGGTCAAATCCACAACGGAAACATCCGGCGTGGGCACGCGCAGGCTCATGCCGGTCAGCTTGCCGTTGAGGGACGGAATGACCTTGCCCACAGCCTTTGCAGCACCGGTAGAGCTCGGGATAATGTTGTGCGCCGCCGCGCGGCCGCCGCGCCAATCCTTCTTGGATGGGCCGTCAACGGTCTTCTGTGTTGCGGTGATGGAATGCACCGTTGTCATCAGGCCCTCAACGATGCCGAAGTTGTCGTGAATGACCTTGGCAAGCGGCGCAAGGCAGTTAGTTGTGCAGCTTGCGTTGGAGACAACGTTCATGTCCTTCGTGTACGCGTTTTGGTTCACGCCCATCACGAACATCGGCGCATCGGAGGAAGGTGCGGAAATGACGACCTTCTTCGCGCCGCCCTTAAAGTGCTGGGAGGACTTTTCGGTGGTGGTGTTAATGCCGGTGGATTCCACGATGTATTCCGCGCCGCACGCGTGCCACGGGATATCGCATGCATCCATGATCGCATAGACCGCAATTTCTTTTCCATTCACAACAAGCTTGCCGTCCCGCGCTTCCACTTCGCCACGGAACGCGCCGTGCACGGTATCGTACTTGGTCATATAGACCATATAGTCCAGGTCGATAAAAGGATCGTTAATGCCCACAATGTCGATTTCCGGGTTGTCTGCCGCCGCGCGCAGCACCAGGCGGCCAATCCGGCCAAAGCCGTTGATGCCAACTTTAATTGTCATTTTCTCATTCCTCCTAAAAATTATGATAAACCGTTTAAAATCTATGCAAAGTCCGCGGCTCTGCCGCGGGCTCCGTCACCTGCATTTCCTTCTTAATATTAAACAGAACACCGGAAATATGCAACGCATTTTTCCTCATCCTGCATTTTTCCTATAATTGGGAAGAAGCCTATAAGCGATCGTTATATAAAAAACAAACAAAGTCGGGCGCTTCCCCTTTCAGAAAGCGCCCCATCCGTTTACTTCAGATTCTCAGGGTTCAGCGCGGAAAGCTCCGGCAGCACAAAGCGGCCGTCCCTGCGGACGAGCACGCCGTCGAAATACATCTCTCCGCCGCCGTATTCCGGCGTTTGGATGCACACGAGGTCCCAATGGATGCCGGAGCGGTTGCCGTTGTCGCAATCGTCATAGCAACGGCCGGGCGTGAAGTGAAAGCTGCCCGCGATCTTCTCGTCAAAGAGCGTGTCCTTCATGGGCGCTGTGATGTACGGGTTCACGCCGATTGCGAATTCGCCCACGCTGCGCGCGCCTTCATCGCGGTCAAAAATCTTATTGATGCGCTCTGCGTCGTTCGCGTCCGCCTTCACGATGCGCCCGTTTTCAAACGTGAGCACAATGTTTTCAAACGTGAAGCCTTCAAACACCGACGGCGTATTGTAGGAGAGCACGCCGTTGATGCTGCCCTGCACCGGAGCGGTAAAGAGTTCGCCATCCGGGATATTGCATTCGCCCGCGCACTTGATCGCCGGCAGGCCTTTGATGGAAAAGGAAAGGTCTGTTCCCGGCCCCACGATGCGCACCATGTCCGTTTTTTCCATCAGCGCTTTGAGCGGGTCCATTGCGCGGTCCATTTTGGAATAGTCCAGGTTGCAGACGTTGAAGTAGTAATCCTCAAACGCTTCGGTGGACAGATTCGCCATCTGCGCCATGCCGGGCGAAGGATAGCGCATCACGCACCACTTCGTTTTCGGCACGCGGATCTCGCTGTGCACAGGGTTGGAATAGCGGCGGCTCATGCGTTCGCGCTGCGCCGTGGGCACATCGCTCATCTCGGCGTTGTTGTTGCCGCCGCGGATGCCGATGTACGCCTGCATGTTTTCCATCAGTTCCTTGTCCACACGCGCCATCAGGTCAAGCTGCGCATCCGCAGCGCCCATCGCAATCGCGCGCTGTACGGCGTTGTCCCGCCGCCAAACGAACGGGTTTGCCCCCGCAGCGTACGTTTCGCGGATGAGCGCAAGCAAAAGTGCGTCGCAATCGCCATAGGTTTCAATGAGCACGTTTTCGCCCCTCTGCACGTTGCAGGAGAAGCCGATCAGGTTTTTCGCCAGGGTTTCGATGCGCGGGTCCGTCATATGCAAATCACTCCTTTTGTATATTGATGCTTTCGGCAAGGATGTAGAGCGGGCGGCCCTTGAGTTCATCATACATACGGTTCATGTACGCGCCCTGCACGCCAAGGGCAACGAGGACCGCGCCGTTGAGCAACGCAAGGCCGCACACCGCCCAAAGCCAGGGCGCACAGCCGACGGTCGCCGCACATATGATGAGCGCGACGAAGCCTGCAAGCGAAAGAGCGCACACCGCGCCGCCCAGCCAGCCCACAAGCGTAAGCGGCCTGTCCGAAAAGCCGATGATTCCGTCAAAGGCGAGTTTGAGCATCTTTTTGAGGGTGTACTTCGTGCTGCCCGCATAGCGCTCGTGGCGCACATACTCCACCGGCACCGCCGTAAAGCCCATCCAACCGCTCATGCCGCGCAGAAAGCGGTTATGTTCCCGCATGCGCAGGAACACATCTGCCACCTTGCGGTCCAGCAGGCGGAAATCCCCCGTGTCAAGCGGGATCGGATAGGCGCTCATGGCGCTGAGCAGCCGGTAATAGCAAAATGCGGTGAACTTTTTGAAGATGGTTTCCCCCTCGCGCTTCAGGCGCTTGCCGTACGCGATGTCCGCGCCGTTTTCCCATGCCTTCACAAGCTCCGCGATAATCTCCGGCGGATCCTGCAAATCCACATCGATGATCACAAGCGCATCGCCGCGCGCCGCATCCATGCCGGCCGTGACGGCAAGCTGATGGCCGAAGTTGCGGGAGAAGGAAAGCACCCTCACCTGCGGGTTTTCCGCCGCGATGCTGCGCAGATGCGCCATGGTGGTATCCCGGCTGCCATCGTTGACATAGATGATCTCGTATTCATAGGGAAGCGCGCGCATTGCCGCATCCATGCGCGCAAAGGAAACGTCGATCACGTCCTCCTCGTTGAACACGGGGACGATCAGGGAAAGAAGCTTTCTCATGGTATGAAATTCCTTTCGGCAGATGGATTCTGCTTTCTGTACTGTCGCTATTGGTAATTATACCCGCTTTCTCTCCATATCACAATCAGCTTAGCAAAATATGCCGCCCCGGTGTTGAAACCCGGGGCAAACGCGGTATAATAAAGTTAGATATGTGTGCGGCAGCGCAGAGGCCGAATTATTTTTAAAGGAGAGTATTATATGCCACTTGTCACCAGCACCGAAATGTTCAAAAAAGCATACGAGGGCGGTTATGCCATCGGCGCGTTCAACGTCAACAACATGGAGATCGTTCAGGGCATCACCGAGGCGGCGAAGGAGCTCAGCGCACCGCTGATCCTTCAGGTTTCCGCCGGCGCGCGCAAGTACGCCAACCATACTTATCTGATGAAGCTCGTGGAGGCGGCCGTCATTGAGACAGGCCTGCCCATCTGCCTGCACCTTGACCACGGCGACGGGTTTGACATCTGCAAGAGCTGTATCGACGGCGGCTTCACCTCCGTGATGATCGACGGCAGCCACCATTCTTACGAAGAAAACGTTGCGCTCACCAAAAAGGTGGTTGAATATGCGCACGACCACGGCGTGGTCGTGGAGGGCGAGCTCGGACGGCTTGAAGGCGTTGAGGATGAGGTCAAGGTGGCGGCCGGCGAAGGCAGCTACACCGATCCCGATCAGGTTTATGATTTCGTGACCCGCACGGGCGTGGATTCCCTTGCAATCGCCATCGGCACAAGCCACGGCGCGTATAAGTTCAAGCCCGGCACGAAGCCGCAGCTTCGCTTCGATATTCTCGAAGCGGTACAGAAGCGCCTGCCCGGTTTCCCGATCGTGCTCCACGGCGCAAGTAGCGTTATCCCGGAATTTGTGGAGATGATCAACGCCTACGGCGGCAACATGCCGGACGCAATCGGCGTGCCGGAGGATATGCTCCGCCAGGCTGCGGCGATGGCCGTCTGCAAGATCAACATCGATTCCGACCTGCGCCTTGTGATGACCGGCACCATCCGCAAATACCTTGCGGAAAACCCGAGCCATTTCGACCCGCGCCAGTACCTCAAGCCCGCACGCGAGGCCATCAAGCAGATGGTCGCCCACAAAATTGTGGATGTGCTCGGCTGCAACGGCAAAGCATAAGCGAGAGGGAACCATGAACGAATTTGAAAACGTCGTGACACTGACCGATGAGGACGGCGTTGAGGTTGATTTTGAGATTCTGGACGTCGTGCCTTACGAAGGCGGCGAATACGCCGTGCTCCTCCCGGTGGACGATGAATCGGACGTAGTGGATGCGGTGATCCTCGAAGTGCTCGCCTCCGGCGAGGAGGACGAAGAGGATATGCTTCAGGGCGTGGATGACCCGGCCGTTCTTGACGCAGTGTTCGGCCTGTTCATTGAGCGCAACAAAGACGAGTTCAACTTTGAGCAGTAACGGGATGTGGGGGTGCGCAAGCGCCCCCATGCTTTATCATGTTTCAAATCAGGAGCTGTGGGTTAATGCATCATACGCTGACCGACATCGGTAATTTCATTTTCATTTCGGATGAACCGGAGCAGGCGGACGCAATTTTCGTCGTTGGGGGTTCATTGCCAGAGCTTCCGGAGCTTGCGGCAGAGCTCTGGAAAAACGGATATGCGCCTCTTGTGTTTATCGGCGGCGGGGTAAGCATTAAAAGAGGCAGCTTTCCCGGGCCGCGTACCAAGCGGGATATTTACAATAAGGATTACAAGACGGAATATGATTTTTATCGGGATGTGCTGTTGCGTGCAGGCATACCGGAGTATGCGATTGCAGGAGAAAACCGTTCCGGATACACCAAGCAGAATGCACAATTCGCAAGGGAAGCGGCGGATGCGCTCTGCATTTCGCCCAAGCGTGCGCTGTTGGTCTGCAAGGCATTCCATGCCCGGCGCTGCCTTATGTGTTATCAGCTCGCGTTCCCGGATACACGGTTCCGCGTGATTCCCTGCGACGGCTTCGGCATCACAAAAGAGAACTGGTTCCTTTCAGAATACGGAATGGCGCGCGTGCTGGGCGAGCTCCGCCGCTGCGGGGAGCAAGGAGCTCCGGCGCTATCTTTCATAGGTTTCATCATCAAACGCATATGGCACGGTTTGCGCTGTGCCATGCTCTTCACCGCTTTTTTGCGGGCGGGTAAGGCTTCGTTTCATCCGTCATGCCAAGCAAATAATCCGCCGAAACGCCATAATACCGCGCCAGTGCGATAAGAATCTCCGTCGGGATGTCACTCCATGCGTTTTCGTAGCCGCTATATGTGCTGCGCGCAATGCGGAGATATTCCGCAACTTCGTGTTGCTTCAGGTCGCGGTCTTCCCGCAATGCTTTTATCCGCTCATATTTCATGGAAATATTATGGGCTGGCATGAGAATCCCCATTGACTTTTGATGTATTTTCCATCAAAATGGCATTGGAGGTGGAATAAATGGAATTTGACAGGATATATGAATCGATGAACGGCATGTTGGAAGAAGCCGATCCAAACTATCCAAGCGAATTCGAGGAAGGGATGGAATGTTGGAGCTTATATGAATCAATCTTTGATGCGCGTATTCGCTTGTCAAAGGCAATCAATGGAAACGAAGACGGCGATCATCCCGATATAATGATAATAATAAATGCCTATGAGCAAATGATGCGATACTTGTGTAAAAAAACGTTTGAATATGGAAAGCACCAGATGTAAGCTCGCCATATGCGGCGCCCCGCCGATTGACGTTTAGCCCATAAATGGTTATAGGCCCGCAGGGCGGCCGAGCCGCCC
>ENA-UONV01000255-UONV01000255.1-human-gut-metagenome-genome-assembly--contig:-CS4-NODE-255-length-72184-cov-13.128215_pt1 | contig 72184 bp, 64 predicted proteins | sample MGYA00242461_ERZ724008 | MGnify/ENA metagenome assembly ERZ724008 | reverse complement strand
GTATTGCTGGTTTTCTAACCTGCGGCCGTGAATCCGGTCGGGGGACACTGTTAGGCGGGCAGTTTGACTGGGGCGGTCGCCTCCAAAAGAGTAACGGAGGCGCTCAAAGGTTGGCTCAGCACGGACGGAAATCGTGCACAGAGTGCAAACGCATAAGCCAACTTGACTGCGAGACCGACGGGTCGAGCAGGTACGAAAGTAGGAGTTAGTGATCCGGTGGTATGTGAGTGGAAATGCCATCGCTCAACGGATAAAAGCTACCCTGGGGATAACAGGCTGATCTCCCCCAAGCGTCCACAGCGACGGGGAGGTTTGGCACCTCGATGTCGGCTCGTCACATCCTGGGGCTGAATTCGGTCCCAAGGGTTCGGCTGTTCGCCGATTAAAGTGGCACGCGAGCTGGGTTCAGAACGTCGTGAGACAGTTCGGTCCCTATCTGTTGCGGGCGTAGGAGATTTGAAGGGAGCTGTCCTTAGTACGAGAGGACCGGGATGGACTGACCTCTGGTGCACCAGTTGTCGTGCCAACGGCACAGCTGGGTAGCTATGTCGGGACGAGATAAACGCTGAAGGCATCTAAGCGTGAAACTCCCCCTAAGATAAGATCTCCCATCCTTTATGGAGTAAGGGTCCATGTAGACTACATGGTTGATAGGCCGGCGGTGTAAGCGCAGTAATGTGTTCAGCCTACCGGTACTAATAGCCCGAGGGCTTGACCTACAGTTATGCAGGCAGCCTTGTTTCTTCCTTCCTTTTCTGTTCAGTTTTGAGGGTGTAATCCCTTGAATAGTTGGTGTTTTTAACGGTGAGGGTCCACCCGTTCCCATTCCGAACACGGAAGTTAAGCTCACCAGTGCCGACAATACTTGTCTGGAGACGGACCGGGAAGATAGGTCAATGCCAACACGAAAGACCGCAGCTTATGCTGCGGTCTTTTTGCGTCTACGGATAGTTTTTTGAATGGCGGCGTGGCTATCGCCGACGAGGAATAAGAAAGTGCATCCAACCGGATGCACTTTCTTTATCTTCTGAATGGCTTTTCTGTTCTGAAAAAGAGAATTGTAAATGCGATCTCGTTCCATAGCGCTGGCACTGCCAATATGATGGCGATAATTCGCAGTACTATGCGAGGTGTTCCATCGGAGTAAAAAACTCCGACGGTTAATAACACAAAAAACGAAAGGAACATGAAAAAATTGCGGAGGTAAACCTTACATATATATTTGTCCCGTTCAAGTGATATCTCCGACAAGTCGCAGTCGGCCTGCACTGTTCTGTATACATCCGTTAAACCCGCAGCTCCTACGGATAAGCTGTCCCGAACACGCTCGGCTTGATAATTATGCACCAAATCCTGTGTAATCTCAAAGTCCGGAGACTTTATCCCCCTTGGCTCGTCGTATGTGCAGAAATATCTCGTGTCCTTGCACTTGCTCTTGGTGAACTCGAAGCGGTAAAGTCCGCTGACCCTCGTCAGCCTGTACCCCTCCTTCTCCATCTGCGCAAGCTTCCCCTCCAGCTTCGCCAAGTTCAGCTTAGCGAAGAATATCCGCTTTGTGACTTTCTCGTTATCTTTCATGCAAATCTCCATCAGTCTCATTTTGACCCACGGTACACCGGCCGCACTATTAATTTAGCATCTTTCCCCGCCGCCGTCAATTGTGCAAGTGGGACGCAAATAAGAGGGTAAAAAACAGTTGACAAATTTAGTGAGGAAGTCTATTATAGAAATCAAAAAAGTAGGTGCTGCCCAATAGACGGCTGCCTAGATAAGCAATTATGTTTGTAATCGCCTTCTGGCCAAGGCGATTACATCTTTTTTATGCTCACTTCCTGCTTGCTATAAGCAGGGCGGCGAGGGTAATTAGTACCATTGTATACTGGAACAAGTCCACATATGTAACAGCCATATTACCTCCTCCTTGAGCTAAACTCGAGGAGGAAAGATGTCCCTCCTCTGTTGGAGGAGGCAACCGCCTACCGTATGGGTAGCACCCAAAACGATTATATAGCAAAAGTGTAATTGTCAACTCTTTTCGACAACTGCACTTTTTTAATAGCGAACAAACGCTTTATCTAATTGCTTTTTGCGGTGTCCCGATCGGTGAGTGCAAGCTAGATTGTAGCCTGTACATCAACCTATCGGAGCACCGCAATTTTTCACACTTATCTAACCGTCGCAGGGGGTTAAGCAGGCGCACCGCAAACTATTCGCAGAGGATAAACCTCCGCAGTCAAATCGGCCGGAGCACCGATACCCCGTACCGGGATTCCAAAGGGTGGTTAAACGCCTTTGGTCGAGTTTCTTTTGTAACTTTTCTTTCGGCGAAACAAAGAAAAGTTAGTAATTGTTAGTTCAGCTTCAGGTCGCCGTCTTTTATCCAGCCGAGCTTACGGCAGAGCCTGCCGAACAGCCACGCAAGAATTGCGGGCAGGACGATGGATATCAGGGCGAGGCCGAGCCAGTCGGCGGCGGAGGGGATGATCGCCTGAGCGCCGTCAAGGAGGGCCTCGGCGCTCGGATTTGCCCAGCCCGTCCATACGCCGATGGGGCCGACGAGGCCGCAGGTGCCCATGCCGGATGACACCGCTGCGCCGTTCATCTCGAGCTTGAAAACGCAGGTGGCAACAGGGCCGGTTATCGCACTGGCTGCTATTGCGGGTATCCAGATTCTCGGATTGCGCACGATGTTGCCCATCTGGAGCATCGAGGTGCCCAAGCCCTGCGACACAACGCCGCCCCAGCCGTTTTCACGGAACGAAATCACCGCAAAGCCGACCATGTTGGCGCAGCATCCGGCGAGCGCCGCACCGCCGGCAAGACCCGTAAGGCTAAGCGCTGCGCAGATTGCCGCAGACGAAATGGGCAGAGTGAGCGCAATGCCGACGATGACGGACACCAAAACGCCCATCACGAACGGCTGCTGCGTGGTCGCCCATTTGATCACATCGCCGACCGCCATTGCGCCCTTGCCGATGGGTGAGGCGATGAAGTACGCAAGGCCGATGCCTATAAGCACGGTGACGATGGGGGTCACCAAAATGTCTATCTTCGTCTCCTTCGAGACCATTTTGCCGCACTCGGCAGCGACGACGGCAACGACATACACCGCCAGCGGGCCGCCTGCGCCGCCCATGACATTGGTCGCATAGCCGACGGGGATGAGCGAGAACAGCACCATTGCCGGAGCGTGCAGCGCATAGCCGATGGCGACGGCCATGGCAGGCCCGACCATTGCCGAGGCGAACTTGCCGATCGTGTAGCCGACATCGTTAATCTCAACGATGGGAGAGGCCAAAAATCCTATGCCTAACTGCGTGCCGAGCGTGTCGAGTATCGTGCCGACGAGCAGGGTGCAGAACAGACCCTGCGCCATTGCGCCGAGAGCATCAATGCCGTAACGCTTAAGGCTGACCTCAACATCTTTGCGCTTCAAAAACGACTTAAATTTTGCCATATCAAATCATTCCTCCGTAAGCATAAGGGGAATATCCAAACCCGCCTCTGCCATGTCTTTTTACTCTTTCTGTGCGTTATCGTCCTTGAAATACGAAAGTATTTCCGCCTCCTCTGCCTTGACAAAGAGCAAAAATCCTGCGGCAGAGGTCTTTCGGATTTTTAAGCGAGAGAGGAGTGCCGCAGACAAGGCTTTGTGAACGAGAAAGCTTCGGCGCTCAAATCCGCTTAAAAACGGGTTCGAATACTCCCCTTATGCTTAAAATCAAAGTGAGCTTCACGGTGTCATGACACCTGTAAAGCCCACTTTAACACGAATATGAAATTTGTCAACCCCAATTAAAACTTTGTCAGGTGTACAGCAGCCCTTCCTGCTCAAGCTGACGGCAGGTGCGCTCGAAGCACTCGGCATCCGGACAGTCGAGTGTGTGCAGATGCACGCCGTCGGTAAGCTCGGACAGCGGGCGCACCTCGCCGCTTTGCAGCTTCTCGACAAATTTGCGCACATCGTAGCGGCTGGCAAGCTGCAATTCGCCTGTCAGCAGCCCATACACGGGGTGCTCGACCGAAACGGTCAGCACCTTGCAGCCGTTGTCGACCATGATATTGAGCTCCTTTTCGGTGTCCTCAACACTGTGGGTGCAGGCGACGGTATACACGCTGCGGCCGCCATCGGAGAGGATGTAGCCCCTCGGAGTGCTGGAAATTTTCTCGCCGGAGGCACGCAGCAGTGCAATGTCGCCGACGATTATCTGCCTGCTCACACCATAGGCGGCGGCGAGGGTGCTGGCGCTGATGGGCTCGGCAGAGATTGTGAGCCTGCGCACGATATCTTCTCTTCTGTCAATGGTGTTCATTTATTTCGCTCCTTATCTCCTGCCCTGCTTGAGCATTTCGTCCTTGAGCGCCATGAGCTTGGCGGACAGGTCAACATAGTACTGATGCGGGAAGTCGAAGCGTTTGACCTCCGGCCACAGCGTGCTCACGCCGTAGGCGCAGGTGCGCTTTATCTCCTCGAGCGTCGGCAGCTTGTAGACAAGCTCGCCGTTTTTGAAAACGGGCACCTGAAGCTCGACTGCATTGAAGCCGTCCATGACCTTGGTTTTCCAGCGTGCCTCGGGGTCACAAATCTCGAGCGGCTTTGTGTCGTCAACGACCTCGTCATACAGCGTGATGTAGTCGGCCTCGGCCATGCCGGTCTCCTTATCGAACAGGCGATAGACACGCTTGAAGCCGGGGTTCGTTATCTTGCCGACATTTTCGCTTATCTTTATCTTGGGGATGACCTCGCCCTTTTCGTTTTCCACGGCGCACAGCTTGTAAACTCCGCCGAACACGGGGTCGGACTTGGAGGTGATGAGCCTCTCGCCCACGCCGAACGCATCTATCTTCGCACCCTGCAGCAAAAGCTCCGTGATAAGGCGCTCATCAAGGGCGTTCGACACTGTTATCTTGCACTCCGGCCAGCCGGCTTCATCGAGCATGACCCTTGCCTTGCGGGTCAGATACGCCATGTCGCCCGAGTCGAAGCGGATGCCGCACTTGGTGATGCCGAGGGGCTTTAACACCTCGTTGAACGCCTTAATGGCATTGGGAACACCGCTTTTGAGCGAGTTGTAGGTGTCCACGAGCAGGGTGGCGTTGGTGGGGTAGGTCTCGCAATAGGCCTTGAACGCCTCGTACTCGGTGTCGAACATCTGCACCCACGAGTGCGCCATCGTGCCGCCAGCCGGAACGCCGTAGCGAGTGTCGGAAACGGCGCAGGCCGTGCCCGCACAGCCGCCGATGTATGCCGCTCTTGCGCCGGTGACGGCGCCGTCGATGCCCTGCGCACGGCGTGAGCCGAACTCGAGCACCGTTCTGCCCTCGGCGGCACGGCAGATGCGGTTTGCCTTGGTGGCAATGAGGCTCTGGTGATTAAGCTCGAGCAGAACATAGGTCTCGATAAGCTGCGCCTGGATCGCCGGCGCACGCACCGTCATTATCGGCTCACGGGGGAACACCGGCGTGCCCTCGGGGATAGCCCAGATGTCGCCCTCGAACTTGAAGTTTTTAAGATAATCCAAAAATTCCTCCGAGAACATATTGCGTCCCCGCAGGTACTCGATGTCCTCCGGCTCGAAGTGCAGGTTCTGAATATACTCGACGACCTGCTCAAGACCGGCGCAGATGGAGAAGCCGCCCATGTCGGGGTTCTGGCGGTAGAACACATCGAAGTAGGTAATTTTGTCGCCCATGTTATGGTCGAAGTACCCGTTGCCCATCGTGAGCTCGTAGTAGTCGCACAGCATGGTCAGGTTAAGGCTGCGTCTGTTGTCCATAGCTACCTCCAAAGGTAAAAATTCATTTCTCTGAACTAATTATATAGAGTTATTATGAATATTTCAACTATTGTTAAATATGAGATTTGCACCCGCCGCAGAATGTGGTATAATCGCAGGGAAAATGTCGAATTTAGACGACGGACAGCCTAAAATAGACGCAAAATAGGACAGAACAGATTTTCGTCCAGACAAGGCGAAGCCCGACGGGAATACTGCGGGGGTGTATTTCCTAGGGGTTTAACGCAGTATGGGCGGAAATCGGCCTGTCATATGGGAGTAAAAACTATGAAGCTGCACTATATGGGTAAGTATAACTTAGACCCCGACAGCCTGCCGCACGGCGAGCATAAGCCCGGGGCGGTAAAGTTCAAAGAGCCCGACAGCACGGGTGAGCTCAGCCGCATCGTCAGCAAGTATTCGCTGATCCTGCTTGCGGTGCTCATGACGGCGCTGTTATACCGCTACCGCAGCATCCCGTCCGGGCAGTGGCTCATCGGCTTTGTGCTGTTTTTAGCCTCGCTATTCCCGCACGAGCTGCTGCACGCACTGTGCTTTCGGGGCGATGTATACCTGTACACGAACCTTTTGCAGGGAATGCTGTTCGTTGTCGGCACGGAGGATATGAGCAAGGGGAGATTTGTGTTCATGTCGCTGCTGCCGAATATAATTTTCGGGCTTGTTCCGTTCGTCGCTGCGATGGCTCTGCCCGACCTCGGCTGGCTCGGCGTGTTCGGTGTCGTTTCGCTCACCGCCGGCACCGGCGATTTCTACAACATCAAAAACGCCCTGACGCAAATGCCCGCCCACGCCCGCTGCTATTTATATAAGTATAACTCGTACTGGTACATGCCGTGAAATAAGCCCGACACGAGAGTGTGTTGGGCTCTCGTTATGTGCTTATAACAAAGGCAGGCACTTGGTGACAAAAGTGCCTGCCTTCTAATTTGCGGCGGTGCTCAGAAAAAGCATTAGTGGTTTTTGGGATTGTAGGATCTGCGACAGATGCCACAGGAAGAGAGTAAACCATCGAAGCCCCGCCGTAAATGTCAGATATTAGTCTCCGTGTGTATTATGTCATAATTTTTGTGCGCTGTCAAGTTATAATTGTCGCCTGCCGTGTTGTCGTATATCATTCACGCAAATAGTAGAATATAATATATATTTGAAGCCGAAAGTGAATGACATGAAAATAGAGCAGATCGAAAAATACCGGCGTCTCGGGCTGAATATCGCCTATTACCGCAAGATAAAGGGGCTGTCGCAGAGCCAGCTTGCGGAGCTTTTGGATATCAGCCGCACCCACATGAGCCGTATCGAGACCGCCGACTGCGCCGTGTCGCTGGATGTGGTTTTTGACATCTGCGATGTCCTCGGCGTCACCCCCGACCGCCTGTTCGACTTCACCAAATAGCGAGCGGATTACATTATTTAACTTTTCTTTGTCTCGCCAAAAGAAAAGTTTTTTCAATAGCGAACGGACGCTTTAACAATTCGCAACTACGCCAGCCCGAATCTTAACGCAATGCGAGCTTTCGGTGCAGCCATTCTCCCATCAAGATGACAAAAATTTTAAGCACCACCCTTTGGAATCCCGGTACGGGGTATCGGTGCACCGGCCGTTTTGACTGCGGAGGTTTAATCCTCTGCGAATAGCTTGCAGTTCACCCTTTTAACGCCCTGCGTTGGTAAGATAAGTGCGAAAAAATTGCGGTGCCCCGATAGGTTGATATCCAGACTAAACTTTGGTACGCACCCACCGGTCGGGCTGAGGTAGTAACGACTTGCGGAAGCGTAAATGCGTATAGAAAAATCGTATTAAAAAACCGTGGGATTTTGGAGATGTGCGTGTATTATAAAACAAAGGGTGTATTGGGTCCTTGACATGATTGACAAATATGGTACAATCAAGGTACAAATATATGGAGGTGCGATGCATGAAAAAGGTGTATTCGACTAGGGAAGAGTACCTGCCCGGCTACCCGATCAAGGACGGCGGCGGCTGGTACACGACGGTCGAGGACGACGAGTTCGAGACCTATTTTGAGCAGGGCAAGATCTTCGAGAAGGACGGACTGTACTACAGCGATGTCCAGCAGCTGAATAAGAAACCCGAAAAATCCGCAAACTCCGGTATGTTCGACGACCCGGGCAGCAAGATCAAGAGCATCGTCACGGTGCTGTTCATCATCGGCTGCGTGTTTTCGGTCATTGCTGGCATAGCCGCCGGTGCTGCTGCCGACATGATGGGCGGCTTCAGCATTATGTCGTTCATCCTCACCACGGCCGTCGGCGTGTTCGGCTCCTATGTCGGCTGCCTCATCATCGCCGCCATCGGCGACATTGCCGTGAACATGCGTGAGCTCAACCGCAAGACCAAGTAAGTTTAATATCCAAAGCAGATAGGCGCTGCCTATCTGCTTTCTTTTTCGTCCTTCTTCAGCACGATGAGCTGCGGGTCGGGCTGGGACATGTAGAGCTCCTCGCACTCACGCTGGGCTTCGACGAGTATTCTTATCGCCTGCTCAGATGCCCGCACCATTTTCAGATACATTTCTTTACAGTCCATTTTCACAACCTCACAATAAATCCACGGCGGATTTGATTTGCATCCACTTCAAACATGATATCACATTTTAGGCATAAAATAAACACAAAATTATTTTAGATTGGACTGATATTATGCCTATAAAGAGTATATCAATTAGGATCGACGACAAGATGCTCAACAAGCTGCACGCCGTCGCCGACTACGAAGGCCGCTCGGCCAACAGCCAAATTCTCATCCTCATCCGTGACTGCATCGAGCAGTTCGAGGAAAAGCACGGCAAGATCCAGCAGGGCGAATAGTGCTTCGCAGTTAAGTTTTTTGCCTACGGCAAAAAGTGAAGTTGAGCGCTATGCGCTCAGATAAAAGGTTCAGCTCATTGATTATGAACTGAACCTTTTTTTATTTCCTGCGCTTGTAGAGTAATGCGGCCAGCAAGCCGAGTATCAGGACTAATGCGCTTGCGGCGGAGAGGATGAGGGCGGAGGTACTGACGGTGCTGCCGTTCGGCGCTCCGTCCCTGCAGTTTGGAGTAATTTTCGTTCAGACAAGAAAACAAATTTCCGGCAATACTTTGTGTATTACCGGAATTTTTTGCGAAGCATGGGCGGGAATCAGCCGCACAAAACCGGCTTCATTCCGTCCTATACTGCCCTTGCCTTTTATTTTTCCGTAGCCATGGTCATAAGCGCCTGCTTGAGACGGAAGATCTGCGTTGCGTGCGTGACATTCAGCTCGTCAAGCTGCTTGTTTATCTTGTCGATGGCTTCCAGCTGACGCAGCGAAAAGCTCTCCGGATTCGCCTGCGCCGGTGCGGCAAGCTTCTCGGCAGAGCTCTTTGCCTGCTCTAAAAGCAAACTTGCCTGAAACTTTGCGTCGGCGAGAATTTTGCCCGCCTGCGCCTTTGCGTCGGCGGTTATCGCCTCGGCGTCGGACTCGGCCTTCTTTATCAGCCGTGCAGCCTCCGCTTCCGCCTGCTCGACGGCGGCCTTTGCCTGCGCCTGTGCATTTATCACGGCGCCGCCGATCTCGTCCTTGGCCGACTTCACATCGTCGGCAGCCTTGCGCAGCTTGACATTCTCGTCAAGCAGCGTCAGCACCTCCTGCTTGAGCTCGTCAAGCTTTGCATCGACCTTGCCGGCATTATAATATTTCTGCTTTGCGATCTCAAAGCGGATAGAGTCAAGATATTCCTTGGTGATAGCCATTTTAAAGCCCCCTGTATAAACAGTTTAGATATTCATTTTAGCAGATTTGCACAAAAATTGCAATGAAACTTTTCTGTAACTGTTTTGGCAAAATTCATTTGATGTATTGACAATTTGCGTTTTTGTTAATAAAATGTGAATATACGGCATATTAATTAACAGTATGCATTAGTAAGTAAAATATTAAGGGGAAAGAAATGAAGAAAACAGCGTTTACCACCGTTATGAGCATTCTTCTTATCATTGTCTGCTTGTTCGGCCTCGTCGCCGTCGGTCTCGGCGTGAAGGACGGTCTGGCCATCAAGAAGTACAAGGAAGACGATGCAAAGGCAGCAGATGTTGTCGGTCAGCTTGAGGATGCTATCGCACTTCTGAAAGAAAACGAAGATGCGTACAATGAAGGCGTCGGCGCCTACGCAAAGGGTCTGAGCGATTACTCGGCCGGCAAGAAAGAGCTTACCGCAGGTAAGAAGACCTATAATGCCGGTAAGAGCGAGTACGAAAAGGGCCTCGCCGCTTACAAGCAAGGCAAGAAGGCCCTGGCAGAGGGCTATGCCCAGTACGAAAAGGGCAAGAAGGAACTTGAGGCCGGCAAGAAGCAGGTCGCAGAGGGTCAGAAGCTCATCGATGCCAATACCAAGGCTTACAATGAAGGCAAGGCAATGCTCTCCAAGATCGAGCCGCTCATGCCGCTGCTCAATACCTATGTCCAGTTCCGTGACGGCACCATTGCAAAGATTCCCGGCTTTGACTCCGCTCAGGCATGGTTCGTAAGCAAGGTTCGTCCCCTCGCCGAGAAGGCCGGTCTGACCATCCCCGAGGATGTCACCGACTTCCCCAAATACATGCAGCAGATGGTCGCCGACGGCAAGGCTAAGCTCAAGGAGTATGAGGACGGTCTGGCAGCGCTCGAGGCCGGCAAGAAGAAGGTCGCAGAGGGCGAGAAGGCTCTCAAGGCCGCAGAGGCTCAGCTTGCAGCAGGCGAGAAGGAGCTTGCCGAGGGCGAAGCAAAGCTCAAGGCCGCCGAGAAGGAGCTTGCCGCAGGCGCAAATAAGCTCAAGGCAGGCGAAAAGGAGCTTGCAGCCGGTGCGGCAAAGCTTGCCGACGGCAAGGCTTCTCTCGAGGAGTTTGAAAACGGCATGGCACTCGTTGACGAGTACACCATGACCTGCTATAAGAATAAGCCCATTTACCGTCACAACGGCGATATGGCAGTTCCCGGTCCCGAGCAGCGTCTCGGCGAGGACTTCAGCTGGTACAAGGTCGATGATAACGGCAATGTGGTGACCCTTCGCAACGGCGATCCGTATCTTGATCTGGATCAGTGCCTGGTCGTCTGCAAGACATTCCGTGAGTCTGTTGCCGACCATGTCGCCGATGTCACCCACGAGCTGTACATGCGCCTTGGCCTGTATGTCGCCGTGGCGATCGCATCGCTGCTCGGCCTCATTGCCGGCTTCATGGGTCTTGCCGGCAAGGGCGGCGCCGCCACCCTCGGCATCATCACCGCAGTTCTGGCAGTTGCCTGCAACATCTTCGGTGCATGCACCCGCTACTACGGCTACACCTACCCGCTCAAGGACGGCACCTACTCCGGCACGCTGCAGTTTATCGCACTGATATTGCTCGCAGTCGTCGCAATAATATTCGCCGTCGCCGCCGCCTCCGCCAAAAAGAAAGCCAAGGCGGAAGCAACTCCCGCAGCGTAATAATCGAAACAACAAAAACTGCTGCGCCGTTTTGCACCGAACCGTAAAAAACGGACAATAGACAAAACACCCCCTATGTAGGAAAATAGAAGTACTACATAGGGGGTAATTTTCATGCCAAGGAAATACGAGAAAGTACAGAAATTGCTGCCGGAGGTGCAGCGACTGAACGCAGAAGGCTACACACATCGGCAGATTGCCGAAAAGCTCGGACTGGGTGGAAAAGAAGTTGTAAAGCAGCTATTGCAGCGGGAGCGGCGAAAAGAAATACCGGGTATCCGCAAGCAACGAGGACGCAAGTCGACAAAGACCTTACAAGAGGAGAAGCATGAAAACAAACAGCTGAAAATGAAAGTAGAACTGCTGCGGGATTTTCTCTCGCTTATAGGGAAGGAGTGAAGGCCGTCGTCAAGTACAAAATCATATACCGTCATAGAGATAAGTACTACATTAGCAAGAGAATTATCTGAAATTGAATATGCGGATATAGAAAATCACCGAGATTAGCCCATTTAGGACTTTTCTCGGTGATTTTCTGTTTGCCCTTGCTATGCCTGATAACTTGTTTTCAATACTTCGTTATCAGCCCGCAGCATTGGACGGAGTTTTTGCGTATCAAAGAATTTCGACACTGCCGTCGGACAGACGGTAGAGTGCTCCGACGACCTTGAGGCCGTGGGTCTCCTCTTTGCGTATCTCGATGCTGCTTTCGATCATTTCGATGCTGTGCCTAACATTCAGACAGCAGGCGGTGTAGTCGTCGGTCTCGTCGCCGATGGCGATGCGTATCTCATCGGTGATGAACTTGATGTAGCCGTCCGGGTCGTGGTTTATCGCCGCATCGACCGCTCCGCAGTGGTCGTGCCCGAGCACCATGATGAGCTTGCAGCCGAGGTGCTCGGCGGCGTACTCGATGCTGCCGAGCTGGTGGTTGTCGATCACATTGCCCGCAACTCTGATCACGAACAGCTCGCCGATACCGGCGGAAAAGATGCTCTCGGGAATGACACGGGAGTCCGAGCACGCAATGATTATCGCATACGGCGCCTGCCCCTGCGAGCAAGTCCGCAGCCGGCTTGCAAGCGATATATCCCCGCACCCCACCTCGGCGCCGAGATATTTTTTGTTGCCCTCCATGAGTCTGCCTAACGCTTCCTGCGCTGTAATCATAATATCACCTCTGAGAACAAGTATACTTTCTGCGCAGCGCAATTACAAGCGCCGCAATAGTATTGCGGCGAAAATTATCGTAAGAACGAGAGCCACAATTCCTATGCCGATAACAATCCCGAGCGGCTTGCCGGTCGATTCATTATCCGGCGGAGTCGAGGTTGCGCTCCGGGCCTGCCGCTTTCTGCGTTCGGCTTCCGCCTCTGTCGCTTTTCTGAGCAGCGTCAGCGGGTCTTGCCCCGAGAATATGCGCTCATAAAAATTCAAAACGAACTCCAAGTCCGACGGCTCACTGATTTGGTAAGCGCCCGAATCATGAGCGATCTGATTTCTTACCCATCGGACATGCTTGAGCATTTTGTGGTCGGAGCTCCATGAGGGAACACGAAATTGTCCCTGATAAAACCGGTTCTCCATTTGAGCGATATACTCGCTGACCCCGTTTCTGCATGAGTACATATCGGCGCAGAGCCTGTCTAAGCGTTTGTATTCCTCAAAAAAATCGTTATCGGTCTGCCGCACATCATTCACCTCGCTTGCTTTTGTACTGATTGTAGCACAAAATGTCAGAAAAGGAAAGGCAAACTAAACGCAAAAAACGGGCTTCGGAGCAGCCAATTGACCGCTCCAAAGCCCGTTTTTCTATTATTCGCCCCGCTTTTTGCCCCGAAAGCAAGAAAAACCTCTCTTATCCTGGTAGACAAAAGAGGTTTCTTTTTTGGTTGCGGAGGAGGGATTTGAACCCACGACCTTCGGGTTATGAGCCCGACGAGCTACCGAACTGCTCCACTCCGCGATATCGGCTCCTTAGAGCTTATATATAATACCACAACAGGCACACCAAGTCAATACCCCGACTGCGATTTTTTACCCGACAGGCTTCGACAGCGCCCTCTGCGGCGTTTAGACAATTTATTTATCTACTTTATTACAGTTTCCTATTGCAAAACCCTCGGCGACTTGCTATAATCGGAACTGATACCGAATTGTAACCGGCGTTGCGCCGCAGTCCGACCGGAGGTCATTATATGAAGAAGTTTACCAGAACAATAGCGTGCGTGCTTATCTTTGCGAGCCTGTTTTCGCTCAGTGCCTTTGCTGCGCCCGGCCGTGGGCTCAACGCATTTGAGAAGATCGCCGATATGGGCAGATACACCTACAGCGACCTTGTCACAAACTACTGGGCTTACTCCGGCATAAAGATCTGCTACGACAGGGGCATCATGATAGGCTATCCCGACGGCACCTTCGGCCCCGAGGAGACGGTCACCTGGTCGCACGCCGTGACCATCGCCGCCCGTGTGCACTCGGCTTACAACGGCAATGCGCTCGACAGCAGCGAGACAGGCGAATACTGGTACTCCGCTTACTATGACTACTGCGTCAAAAACGACCTTTTGCCGAGCACCTGCCCGAAGTTGAGCACGCTCGATGAGGCGGGCATCTCCCGCTATGACCTTGCCTACATCTTCAGCCGCTTGCTTGACAGCGCCGACACCGCTGCGATAAGCGACCTCAAAATCGCCGATGAGGCCGACATCCCGTCTTACTACCTCAGTTCGGTCAAGAAAATGTACGCCGCCGGTATAATGAACGGCATGGAAAACAACGAGTTCATGGGTCGTGAATACACCACCCGTGCGCAGATAGCGGTCGTCGCCGCACGCCTTGTCGTCCCCGCCGTAAGGCTCGGCCACGACACGAAGGCAAACGCCGCAATGGCAGATTATCAGGCCAATCTTGAAAACGACAGCGTCGCCGTCCAGCTCGGCAGCGACTACTACGCCATCTACAAGTCCTACTCCGACCCGCAGACCGAGGTCTACTCCCTGTACCTGACGGACATGAACGACAAGCACACCGAGCTGTACTCCTGCACGGACGGCGAGTATCTCAACAACATCAGTGTCTACAACGGCAAGGTCTACTTCTGCCGTGCCACCGCCGGAACGGCCAGCGGCTCGCTTTTGTGCTACGACCCCCTTTCCGAGGAGTTCACCACCGTTTACCATGGCAAGATAGTCGAAAGCTACTGCTTCTATAACGGCGGCCTGTACGCTCTGCTGTTCTCGACTTATGCCGACAAGCCCGCAGATTATAAGTACGACTTCGGTAAGATCTCCGGCGGCAGATTCTCCGCCATCCACAGCGGCTACACCTACGCCGAGGCCCGCTCGTTCACGCCCTACGGCTGGAACGGCAAAATTTACTTCAAGCTCGGTGTTGACGGCGCAACAAATCTCTTTGCCTACACCATCGCAGACGGCACTATCTCCAAGGTGTCCTCGGCCGATATAAACACCAGCTTCTACGACGGCCATGTCATGTACTTCCTCGCCTACGATGCCGACGGCAACTACGACTGCAAGCTCTACGCCATGAGCCTCCAGTGTCCGGGCGTTATCTACACGCAGGGCGAGTTCCCCGCCGCCACCAACAGCAAATTCCGCTCGCTGTATAAGCACGGTGACCTCGTCTACTGCCTGTCGTCGTTTAACCGCAATATCTACTCCATGGACGAAAACGGCACTACGAGGATCGCACTCATGTGCGGCGGCGTGTACAATGCGCTCAACTTCACAAAGGACAAGGCGATGCTCATCCCGAACACGCTCGTGACCAGCAACCCCAATGAGATTCGCCAGTATAACGCCAAGACCCTGTCGTCGAGAACGCTCTACGGCGACGCCATCGGCCTTAGCTGCTACTACACCGGCGCATACTTCACTCCCGACGACGGTCAGGCTGTTTACAGCACGACCGACAGTGTCAGCACCGTGTCGAAGCTTCCCATCACCGTGACGGAGGCCTTTACCAAGGGCGCAGACCTTGTCGTTCGCACAAAGTACACAAACTCCACCGGCAGCAATATCAAGCTGCGTGCGTACATCATAAGCGTTGCGGTCAACGGTCAGGTCATCGCCACCGATGTAAACCGCATGCCCGGCTTCGAGCTTAAAAACTACGGCATACAGACCTTCACCTTCGTCATCGGCTCGGACGATATCACTCGCAGCATCGACCTTTCAAAGGACAAGATATCCATTCAGATAATCCCGACCTACGATATCATCCCCGAGCAGACCAAAACCGGCAAATAAAACTTCAAGCCCTGCGGCCAAGCCGCAGGGCTTTTCTTTTGCTTTACTCAATCGATGGGGCACACGCCTCGCACCTCCATTGTGTCGGTATCGACGATGACGCACAGCTTCATGCCGCAGGCGGTGTCGCAGCCGCTCGGTACGATGACCTCGGCGTAGTTGCCGGTGCGGTCACAAAAAAGCTTCACATTCTTTACAGGCACCTCACGGGTGCAGTCGGCCTCGGCTGCTGCGGTCTCGACGGCACGGTGGCGAATTTCTTCTTCATTGTAATCGACAACAAAAAGGACCTTAGAGAAAAGATCGAAGCTGGCCGCTGTTTTATTCAAATCAGTCATTTTATATTCCTCCTGTTTACGGCTATGATAATACCCGCACTTTTTTAAGCGGGTGTAACGAAATATAAAACAAAGCTTAAAATTTCTTCGGACATATTTTAAAATTCGTTTAAGTGTGCAGCTGCAGATGCCGATGTAATCAAGTCGACGGAAGCCAAACACCGGTGAAGCTTCAATTTGCATTTTTCAATACGGATTGAAGATTAAATAGTCGCTTTTGCCGTAGCCCGGCCGGTTACCGTGTATTAAATATAGTCTGTACATCAACACATGGTGCATCCCAAAACGCATCGACTTTTGTGCGCAATCAACAACGAAGCGACAACACAGTTGTGCAAAGTGACGAATCGCAAAATTATTGATAAAAAATCGACAAAGGGTATTTACAAGCGGGGCGAGATGTGTTATTATTCAATCGTCAGATAAATAACAAGCTATCCTGAAAACATTTTTTACTTTCTCTCTCTATTTTGTTTAGGCTGCTTAGCAGTCCTGCGTCGGGTCTCCTCACCCGACGCAATCCCAAGATACCAATCTTGAATAAAAGAGCTGCGCTTCTCCTGTACGCAGCTCTTTTATTTTTTGTTAGCGAATGCCCCCGCAGCATAGTCTGTACTGCGTCAGCCCGACCGATGGCTGCACATTTTAGTTAAAGTCGTCCGTCAACCTGTCGGTGCGGTACAAAAAAATCTGAGTGCCATAGCGCTCAACTTCACCGGCAGCTTAACCTGCTAACCCAACAAAACCGTGGGATTTGGTGCCGCATCGTGTATAATATAGCAGAGGGTAGGGCGAGAGGAGGCGATGCTGTGAAACAGCCGGAGATAATTGAGCTGCTGCTGACACACGACGAGCGGGGCATGGAGGCTCTGCTGCTGCACTACGGGCCGCTGATGCGGTATGTCATTGCGCCCATTTTGCCCGATGCGCATGATCAGGCCGACTGCGTGTCGGAGGTCACGGTGCGTGTCTGGGAGAAGATCGGCCAGTTTGACGCAGACCGCGGCAGCTGGAGCGCCTGGCTGACTGCGGTATCCCGAAACACGGCATTGAACTACGCACGGAAAAACGCCCGACACAGCGGGTTGGATGAGATACCGCCAGACACGCCGTCACCCGAGCCTACGCCCGAGGAGGTCGTTCTTCAAAAAGAGCGCCAAGCGGCACTTCGCAGTGCCTTGGAAAAGCTCTCGCCGAAGGACAGAACGCTGTTTTACCGCAAGTATTATTACTTACAGTCCACGGCGCAGATAGCCTCGGAGCTTGGCCTGACCGAGCGTGCGGTCGAGGGCAGACTGTATCGCCTGAAGCAGCGCCTGCGCAGGATGTTGGGAGGTGAAGCGCATGAGTGAACACGAATGGAAAGCCATGAACGACCATGACTTTGATGCCATGCTCACCGAGAGCATTTCCGAGCTTCCGCCCGATGATATTGCAGCGGATGTAACGCCGTGGAGGCGGGCGATGAACCGCATACTTTTCGGCTTTGCGCTGTGCGTGATAACGCTCAACATCCTCGGTCTGAACTACATTCTGCCTGCCATCGGCATGGTGCTGCTGCTCTTGGGCTTCCGCACCCTGCGCCGTGAAAACGGCTGGTTTGGCGCCTGCTACGGCATTGCAGTGCTCAGAGCCTTGAACTTCTTTGCCGATTTTATTCTAAACTCGACCATTTACAAAAATGAAATTCTGACCCCCGATATCCAGTCTGCTGACAACGCCGTTGTCGTTGCGCTGCTGCTTATCCAAATACTCTGCTTCTGGCGTGGTCTGTGTGCCGTGAAGCGCAAGGCCGGACTTCCTCCGAAAGCGGGTGCGGCGCTTGCTTTCTTCATGTGGTATGCAGTCGGATGCTTTGCCGCTGTTATGCAGCTCGAAGGGCTCATCATCGTTGGGGCGCTGCTCATTTCGTACATCCTCATCATCGTGAGCCTGTGCAAGCTGTCGAAGGTGCTCGATGAGGCGGGCTACACCGTCAAACCGGCGGCCGTCAAGGTCACCGACCTGTGCATCGTCATCGTTATCGCTGTCGTGGTCGTCCTCGGCTGCTTAGCGGGCTACATCTTCGGCAGCAGCTATGATATGGATTGGAAGCCCGAGAAAGCGGCGGCAACGGATAAGACGCAGGAGATAAAGTCGCACCTCATCGCCATGGGTTTCCCCGAGGATGTCCTGAACGACCTCACGGCGGAGGACATCGCCGCCTGCGAGGATGCGGAGGCTGTCGGTATTGATGTGTACGACGAGCTTGAAAACGGCGATTTAAAATGGGATATGCGCACCACGAATGTCGCTGTGCGGCTGTCCGGCGAGCAAGACAAGTGGGTGATCATCCACCACTTCGTGTGGAATTCAAACCCCGGCTTTTACGGCACGGAAGCGCTCCAGCTTTGGCCTGCGTATCGAGACGATGACAACGATATATACTCCGGCGGCAATTTCACCGGACGGGTGCTGTACGACAAGGACGGAAAAACCTATGCCTCGCCTTACCATTGGCTTGGTGAAAAGGCCTACGCCTCGCCCTTCTTCCTCTATGTGGGGAATACGAGGGAAGATCCCTTCGCCACTTTTTCAATGCCGGCTGACGGCGAGCGCTGCCGTGGGTACATTGCCTACTCCATGGTTGGCAACGATGAGCTAGATTATGACAGAACCACTCAGGGGTTTACCTCCTTCCTCGTGTATATACACCAGTGGGATTGGCTGCAATACCCCGTAAAAACGGCGATGGAAGCCCGCATGACAGACGATACATGGTCCGACAGCGTATTCACCACAATGGATAATCCATTTAGCTTCAGCATCACCCCCGACGGCATCGAAGTGCCGAATTATTAAGTTGACCAAAACAGGCAGTGCGTTTTGCACTGCCTGTTTTCCAATACGCTTTTACGCTTCCGCCGGTCGTTGCTGCATTAGCCCCACCGGTGGCTGCGTACCGAAGCTTAGTCTGCCCATCAGCTTATCGGTGTGGGACAGAAAATATCTGAGCGCTGTTCGCTCAGCTTCTGTTCAAAAACGGCTAGGCCGTTTTGAACAGAAGCATACCGCCGGTCATGAGGGCAAGGCCGACATATTTGTTCCAGCCGAAGGCTAACTTTTCGCTGCCGAACAGACCGAATGCGTCGATGAGCGCCGCAATAAAAAGCTGCGAAATGAGAATAATTGATATGGCGAGGGTCGTGCCGAGACTTTTGATGCCGAGCATGACCGTGAGCGTGATGACAAGCCCCAAAACGCCGCCGAGCCAGTACAGCTTGTTGACCTGCCCGAGCGCCGAGAAGCTGCCCTGCCGGTAGAAAAGCAGCACCACGAGCGCCAGCGCAAAGGCGCTGCCCTGCACGAAGGCGTTGGCCTCCATATTGCCGATGCCCTCGCCGAGCCGGGTATTCAGGACGCCCTGCACGCTCATCGCCATACCTGCGATAATGCTGAAAATGATGCCCCAAAGCATTTTTAATAAACCACCCTTTTTCCTGCGGCACTTGTAAAAGCTGCCCTAATGTGTTAGTCTAAGACTATATCGAACAGATAACATCAAGTTGACGGGGGACGAACTCTATCGTCTGTCGGCGTGCCCTTGCGGCGCTTTTTGGCCGGTCAAAACCGATAGCGGTTTGGCTCTAAGTCAACGAAAAAACAACCGGAGGTGCCGATATGCAAGCCGGAAAACCGAAATACTATCTCATCAAGGCCGATGCGCTTCCCGAGGTTTTCGTCAAGGTCATGGAGGCCAAGGCGCTGCTGGAGACGGGCGCTGCCCGCACGGTCGCCGAGGCGGTCGAGGCCGTTGACCTCAGCCGCAGCGCATTTTACAAGTACAAGGACGCTATCGCTCCGTTCCGTGACATGAAGCGGGACAACATCATGACCCTGCACATCAAGCTGCACGACAAGCCCGGCAAGCTTGCCGCCGTCCTGTCTATTTTTACCGAAACGGGCGCAAATATTCTCACGATAAACCAGAGCATCCCCGCAAACGGCGTGGCGCTTGTGACGGTGTCGTTCGTGGCTGAGTCGGTCGCCGTCGAGACCGATGAGCTCATAAGCCGCCTTTACTCCGTGTCGGGCGTTGTCTCGGTCGAAATAATGGCAGGCTGATAAGCAATTGAATACTATGGAGTAGAGTCTTTGGGCGGATACAGATAAGGACAAATCGCCCTGTAAAAAGTCTTTTTCCCCGATGCTGCGTTAAAGCTCTAGGTCATATATATCCATTATGCCCGTCGAACTTTGCCTTGCCTCGGGAAAAAACCCAATTTTACAGGGTGCGTAGCAGTTTTGACCAAGGCACTTTTCTCTCAGACAAAAAGATCTCCCGTGATACTTTGAGTGTTACCGGAGATTTTTGCGCAGTATGAGCGGAAAAGGGTCGGTCAAAACCGATTTTCCCTTATCTGTATCCGCCCTTCTCTACTCTTTTCTTTTGGGGGATCACCATGCTGATAGTACAGAAATTCGGCGGAAGCTCGGTCGCCGACGCCGAACGGATCAGGCGGGTCGCCGGCATCATCGCCGATGCCCATGCGCACGGCGACGGCCCGGTGGTCGTACTGTCCGCCCGTGGGGATACGACCGACACGCTTTTGGAAAACGCAGGCGAGATAACGCAGTCGCCGCAGCGGCGGGAGCTGGATGTGCTGCTGTCGACAGGAGAGCTCGGCTCGGTTGCTCTCATGGCGATGCAGCTGCACTCGATGGGGCTCGACTGCGTGTCGCTCTCCGGCAGACAGGCGGGAATTTTCACCGACACCGTCCACGGCGCTGCAAGAATTCTGGACATAAGCACCGACAGGCTGCACCGTGAGCTCAAGGCGGGCAAGATCGTCCTTGTCGCCGGCTTTCAGGGCGTCAACGAAAACGACGATGTCACCACGCTCGGCCGTGGCGGCTCGGACACGACGGCGGTAGCGCTCGCCGCTGCGCTGGGCGCTTCTCGCTGCGAGATATACTCCGATGTCGACGGCGTTTACACCGCCGACCCCCGTCTCGTCACGGGCGCAAAAAAGCTTGACCGCATCGACTACGCCGATATGCTGCATCTCGCCCTCGGCGGCTCGCAGGTGCTGCACTCCCGTGCGGTAGAAGCGGCGATAGCGGGAAATGTGGAGCTGACGCTGCTTTCAAGCTTCACACGCAGGGCAGGCACCGTGGTGTCGAAATTTGACGAAAGGCCGCCTATCTGCGGCGTGACCCGCGACAAGGCGGCAAATAAGCTCAGCGTAGTCGGGGCGGCGGTCGATGCGCAGACCCTTGCCGAGACCGTGGCGCTGCTCGCCGACAGCGGCATTGTCGTCGGCGAAGGCGAGCTAAGCGACGGCGTGTGCGCCGTGACCGTCTCTGCGGAACATGTCCTGCCGTCACTGGAGCTTATCCACCGACACTTCTTTAATTAAACTCAACGGGCAGCCCAAGGCGATTTATCCTTATCTGGATCCGCCCAAGGCTGCCCGTTTTCTTATTTTATCTCTGCGACCTCTCCGAAAATTATCGAAGAAACGATCTTCACGATCTCTTCCTGCGCAAGCTGGTCGGTGGTTATGCGGTAGCTGATGCCGTCAAGCGTAAACTCGGCGGTGTATCGTTCGTACTGTCCGGCGGGCTCGTGCGTGTCGGGGTCATACGGGCCGTAGTCGACCAAGCAGTGGCCGAAGGTGACGGAAACGCCGCCGATATCGGTGGGCTCCGCCGCCTCGCCGACCGGCATCGCCATGCAGCAGCCGTCCAATTTGCCGAGCCTCGATGCCTCGAGGGAAAAGCCCTTGACCGCTGCGATGCTATCGGTCAGCTTCGGGCTTCCGTCGGCGTAGTAGTCGTGGTAAAAGCCGAGCGATACCAGGTCGTCGGCCACCGTGCCGTCCTTTTTGATGTACACGGGTGCCGTGCCATTGCTCTCGGCGGGGACGAGCCCCTCGGGGATGTAGGCGGGGGTCAGGTCGCTGCCGTAGTATTTGACGATGTCCACGCTGTCCCATGCGGCATTGTCGTAGTAACTCGGGTCGTACACGAGCTTTGTGCCGTCGACACTCGACTGCTGCATCTCGTTGATGTGAACGCCGGACATCACGACGCTCGGTGTGTCGGGCGTTGTCGTGGGCTGCTTTGCGGCGCTCGGCAAAACGGCCGCGGCCGCCAGCGCCAGACATGCGGCGAGCCCCGCCCATTTGACCAGGCCGTGCTTTCTGCGGCGGTAGGTCGCCGCCTCCTCGTAGTATCTGCCGCCGACTTCACCTATTGCGTCGGACAGCTTTTCTGAATTCATTGTAAAACCTCCTTTTCGATAAGAAACTGCCGTAGCTTCTGACGGGTGACGCTCAGGCGCACGGACACATTTTTCTCGGACACGCCGACCCGCTCGGCGATCTCGGCGTAGCTGTCGGCAAAGGCGTAGCGGCGCATGAAAATGACCCGCTCCTTTGCGCTGAGCGTGTCGAGAAACCGCTCGATGATGCCGCCAAGCTCCGCCGCCTCGACCGTGTCCTCCACGGTCTTTTTGTCGGCGATGCACTCGTCAAGCTCCTCAAGTGCGACCGTGTAGCCGCTGCGCTTGACCGCCCGCTTCGTGCGGTACGCCTTGACCGACAGGTTGCGGACTATTTTAATAATATACGCCCGCAGCGGGTCCGGCCGAGCCGGGGGAATGGCGTTCCATGCGCCGAGATATGCGTCGCTGACGCACTCCTCGGCATCCTGCGCATCGGCCAGTATATTGAATGCGACCGCTCTGCACAGCGCACCGTACTTGTCGTCCAGTGCCCGAATCGCCAGCTCGCTGCGCTCAAAAAACAGCGCAACTATCCTCTCGTCCTCCACCGCAGCACCCTCTTTCTTGCTAAAGTAATTTGATGACCATCATCTATTAACTACCCATCCGGCGGCAAATGCTAAATCGAAACGGAGTTTTTTTATTATACCGCCTTTGTTGACAAAATTCGACACATATTTTGCAATGGACACATCAAATTAAAAGGAGATACGACTATACTGGTCATAGAGCTGTTGTCTCAGAGTTTACGGCCGCAAGGTCGCCTTCAAGCTGCGCAAGCTCATCTATATGAGCTCCGGCACTGACTTTGCGAGAGAAATCTTCTTCGCTGAGTGTTCTGCCATCCTTATACTGAGAAGAAATTTTTCCCGCTGTCTCTTTGGTAAGCAGCAAAACATCACCGTCATCCGCAACAAGCGGCACATCCTCGCCCCTTCTGATTTTGCCGTTTATATAGTTTTCAAGTTGTTCGCTCCAAGCGTCGGGGTCTTTTCCGAAAATGACCTGACGGTCGGCTCGAACATATTTTTTGCCGTCCGGCAGACTTTCAATGCTATACTGCGGCGGCGCTTGTGCTTTAGGCTCGGTGACGGTGTTCTGCGCTTCATTCTGCCTTGCTTCTGTGGCAGCGGGCTGCTCATCGGCGAGCAATGCGTCGATATCGAGGCCGGTGTGCTTGTAAAACATCTTTCTTTAATAGATTGACCTTTTTGCGGTTATACTCTATAATGAAAGCGCAAGGTAGTTAAAAAAATAACTATTCTTGCAGACGCTACATCTTAAACGAACATTTCATTAAGGAGGCTGTTTTATGGATCGCAAAATCAGAGTTGTTCAGTACGGTGCGGGCAAGATGAGCCGCTATCTCATGCGCTATGTTATCGAGCATGACGGCGAGCTGGTGGGCGCATTCTGCCGCAACAAAGGCCACATCGGCAAGGATGTGGCGGAGATAATCGGCGACGGCTTCCCCCATGTCGGCGTGGTGGTCGAAAATTCCGCCGATGCCGACAGACGCATAGCCGAGCTCAAGCCCGATGTGTGCATCATCGCAACACGCAGCACCGTTGCCGAGCTTGAGGACATTTTCACCATCTGCGCAAAACACGGCGTGAACGCCATCACCACCTGCGAGGAGGCGCTGTATCCGTGGAACTCCTCGCCCGCACTCACCGCAAAGTTAGACAAGCTTGCCAAGGAGGGCGGCTGCACGCTCACGGGCGTGGGCTACTGCGACCTGTACTGGGGCACGATGGTCACGAACTTAGCCGGCTCCTCGCACAAGATAACCAAGATCGAGGGCAGCAGCTGGTACAATGTCGAGGACTACGGCGTGGCGCTTGCCGAGGGTCACGGCGCAGGGCTTAGCATCGACGAATTCAACAAGACCATCGGCTGCTACAACGACACCCCGTCGGACGAGATGAAGGAGCTTGTAGAGAGCGGAAAATATGTGCCGTCGTATATGTGGAACCAGAACGGCTGGCTTTGCAGCAAGATGGGGCTGCATGTCACCTCGCAGACGCAAAAATGCATCCCCTGCGTCGACAGGGAGGACTTAAAGTCCGAGACGCTGGGCATGGTCGTCAAGGCCGGTGACGCCACCGGTATGCGTGCCGTCGTCACGACCGAGACCAAGGAGGGCATCACCCTCGTGACCGAGTGCGTGGGCAAGATATACAATCCCGAGGAGACGGACAAGAATGTGTGGACGCTGCACGGCGAGCCGAACACGACCTGCATCGTCAACGAGCCTGCAACGGTGGAGCTGACATGCGCAACGCTCGTTAACCGCATCCCGCAGCTCATTGACGCCCCCGCCGGATATGTCACCACCGACCGGTTCCCCTACAACGAATACATGGTCCACCCGATGAACACCTATGTGAAAACGAAGTAAACCGACATGACAAAAGGACAGCCAAGGGCGGATTCAGATAAGGATAAATCGCCCTGTAAAGAGCCTTTTTCCCCGATGCTGCGTTAAAGCTTTAGGCCGTATATGTCCATTATGCCCGTCGGGCTTTATCTTTGCCTGTACGAAAATCTGCTCCCTCAAAACTGCAAGGCATCTGTCAGTAGTGTTTTTCGAGAGATTTTCGGCTTTCTTTGGTGAAGGTGTGTCGTAACCCACCAAGACAAAAAAGGCGAAAAGCACCGAAAGGGCACACTGACAGACGATAGGGTTCGGCTCCCGTCAACTTAAACAACAAATCTCCGGCAATACTTTGTGTATTACCGGAGATTTTTGTGAAGTATGGGCGGAAAAGAGCCGGTCAAAACCGTTTTCTCCTTATCTGAATCCGCCCAAAGGCTGTCCTTTTTGCTGTTTTAATTATCCGAGCACGGAGGCAAGGAACATGGTGTTTGCGACGGTCATCATGGTGTAGAGCATTGCGATCGCAAACGAGCCTGCGTAGATGCTGCCGGTCTCCTTGTAGAAGCGGCGGGTCACGATGGTGCCGATCGGGATGAGGAAAATCAGCGGGAACAGGTTTACGATGCGCATGGAGTTGAAGGTGAACACGCCGCTGGAGATGAGCGTTGCGTACTGGATGATGATAAGCGCCGCTATGCCTGCGATGTTGCTCACGCAGCTCAGGAGCGTTACGAGCCACGAGGGCATACCTTCGACTCGGTTGCCGCCGTTTACGAGCATGGAGTTAACAAGGTAGAAGATCGCAAAGGCGGGGAAGTAGGCCAGCGCATAGACTACCTTCTGGACATTGAACACACGCATATCGATGACCCAAATGCGGTAGTCGACATTGAAGATGAGGTCGGATGCAAACAGTATCACATACGCTGCCGTGACCGTTGCAAGAGCAAGCAGGAAGCTCTTCCATATCACACGCACGCCGCCCTTGAGGCCCCAGCGCTCGGGGATGCCCTTCTGGGTCTTGTCCTTCGTCAGCGCCCAGGAGATGAGGAACACGGCAAGCAGTGCAACTGCGACGGCGAGCGTCCATGCCGCCAGCTCGTTCGTGTTCGGCTCGCCGAACCACTTGCTGAAGGTGTAGGGCACGGATATCTCCTTGCCGACCCACTTGAACATGACCGGGACGACGAGCAGTGCCGGAATGACGAGGTTTATCGCATAGGTTATCCAATAAGCGGCCTTTCTCTTGCCGGTGGTAAGCGCCGGTGCGGCAGCGGGCTCCGGCTTGGCGAGCTCGCCGAAGAAGGTCGTGCCGTGGATGAGCATGGAGGCAAACGGGAACAGGAACAGGAAGATGCCGACAAGGCCCACAAGGTTAAAAAGCTCCTTGAACTGCCATATCTGGTCGGCGGAGTCTATCTTCTCATAGCCTGAGGGCACGCCGAATGCGGCATAGAAGAAATCTATCTCATTTGCGCAGCTTGCCTTGGAGAAGTGGTTGAGCGGGTGTATCTCGTTGTTCTGATTTATGACACGGATGTACTCCTCTCCGTCAATGGTGCCGGTGTAGAGCTTGTGGTTTTCGACCTCGTCCCTGACATCGACGCCGTCGAGCTGATTGACGAAGGTGCGGGCATTGGTGCTGGTGAGGTAGTCGGCGGGATTGCCGGTATCGCCCTTGAAGAACCATTCGTCGTACTTTGCGCAGACAACGCCCCAGTCGATTGTAAGGTCAATGGGCTCTTCGACGCCGTCGATGGTGTACGGCTCAAGCTGCGGGTCGTAGCCGACATCCAGAACGGCCGAGACCTTGTTTTCGCCGAGGCCGAGCGCCTCCTGAGCGAAGTAGTATGCAACGGTTGCGTTGGAGATGATGCCGCCCATCGAGTGACCGGCCACGCCTATCTTGTCGGTGTCGATGAAGGTATAGGACGCACAAGCGTAGTCTATAAGCTGGCGCATGGCCTGCGAGGCAAAGATGCTTGCATCGGCGACCTCCATGTCCGACGAGCCGTGGTTATACTCGTCCAGCGATATGACCGCAAAGCCTCGGCGGGACAGCTCTATCATGTTCTGATCCTGATGGTCGAGGTTGTTGTAGCTGCCGTGGGAGACCACGATGAGGGGTACCTTGTTTTCGGGAGTTGCGTTCTTGGGTATGTAGATCTGTGCGTTCACGGACTTGCCCGCAGCAACGACGACATTCATGTCCTTGACCGTCACGGTGTTGAACGATGACTGGAACAGGGATGCGAATATCGAGCTGACAAGGCAAAGGCACAGCGCTACGGCAAGAAGTATCTTCGTGCACTTTTTCATTGGGGCTTTTCCTTTCTGTCTTTTCTCAAATGCCGTATCGGCCGGAGAAAGCGCACCTTCCGCCGGCAGTTCGGATAATTCGATGATATCATATTATTCATAAATGAACAATTATCTTTTTGTACGAAGTTTTTAGGCGCCAATTAGTGCTTATACACAAAAAAAGAAACGCCGATGCGGGCAGAAGCCGCATCGGCGTTGTGCTTTATGAAGTTTAATCCATCTTTTCGAGCGGGCCCTCGGAAAGTGCGCCCCAGTCTGCGCCGAGGGTGTATACCGCCTTTTCGACGGTCTTGAGCTGCTCGTCCGTGAGACTGTCGAGCGACTTGAAAAACGGGATAAACAGCTTTTCGATCTCCCTCGTGTAGCACTCGACATACATTTCCCGTCCTGCCTGCGTCGGCTTGAGGACAATGTTTTTTCTGTTGCCTGCGATACGGTAGCGCTCGACAAGACCGTGGCCGACGAGCACCTTTGTGGACTTGGTCACGATGCTCGGGATGATGCCGAGGTCGTGCGCAATGTCGGCCATTATCTTGTTTTCGTTTTCAAATTCGCACAGATATTCAAGAATCTGATACTCCGGCTTTGAAAGTGCGATGCCGTTGACGGGGTTGAGCGTTTTTTTGAACATACCTCGGTTGGAGCTGTTAGAGTAATATATCAGCGCTCTTACAAGCTCACGGTATCGTCCCATCCATTTCAGTTCCAAAGCATTCGCCCCCGCTTAGTCATTAAATACCCGTATAGTTTAACGCCTTGGGACAAATTCTTCAAGTATAAAATTTTTGTGGACTTATTTGCCGCTTACGAATTTCACGGCGTCGTGGCTGCCGACGGCGCAGAAGACGCCGTTTTCGACATAGGCCCGCAGCGTGGGGATGAGCGAGCGGAGGTCTGCGGCGGCGGTGTCGAGTATCTCGTGGCGCAGCCGGGCGATATCCTCGGGGGTCGTGCCCCTGAGATAGCGGCGGCAGCTTAATTCACACTGCCCGGCGGGGTCAAGCAGGGGGTCGGTGGTGTTCACCGTGCCGATGATGATATCGTCAAGCGGCATGTCCTCGGAGAGCATCTCACCCAGCACATCGGGCAGCGCCGCAAATGCATCGGCGGAGCTCATGAGATTCGGGTCACGGTACGAGTAGCAGAAAATATCGCCGTTCGAGCGGACATTCATGCCCGTGCCGTAAGCGCCGCCCTGCACACGCACGGCGCCCCACAGGTAGCCGTAGGTCATGAGCGACGACAGAACAGGCCATGCGCCGCTAAACTTTCCGCCGAAGGTGTTGAGATTTCCGCCCAGTGCGCTGAAGCCGACATCTGCGGGTATCTCGATGGTGCAGTCGGTCTTTGCGCCCTCGGGCGCAGCGGCAGCTTCGCCTATCTCGCTTTCCGGCAGAGCCTTTACAAAGCTCTCTATCGCCGAAACAGACGGCTCGCCGCCAAAGCCGACAAACAGCCTGTTTGCGGCAAAGGCACGGTGCGCAAGTCCGGCAAGCCTTTCGCCGAGCGCTTCGGCGTGTCCGGAGAAGCTGCCTGCAAGGTCTGCAAACCAGCGGGCAAAGCTCTCGCCCTCGAGCGCTTCACGCAGTGCAGCCTCGGCCGAAAAGCCCGACAGCGCCTTTGTCATTGCATAGCTGTGGCCGTTTCCGATGAGCGACTGCTTGATGAAATAATCGCTCTGCATAACTATTTCGCCTATCTTGTCGGTCTCGCTCCAGCAGGTGTGCAGCAGAAGCTCGCTCAGCAGCTCCGTGGCCGCCTGTGCGTTTTCACGCAGGGTGCTTGCCGAAACGAGAAGATACGGCTTGCAGCTGTCAAGCTCGCCCTCGTGCGAGATGATATCGACCTTTGCGGCGATGCCGCCGAGTGTGGCCTTTATCTTGTTCTGAAGCTCAAGCGCCGTGAGATTTTCCGTGCGCAGGTCGCCGAGACAGCTCGTGAGCAGGTTCAAAAGCCGAAGCTCCTCGGTCGTGAAGTCGGACACATCAAAGTACAGGTTAAGATACACGATGCCGTCCGAGCTTGTCTCGACGCTCAGCGCCGTGCGGCCTGCGATATTTACCGGTGCCGTCTTTATCGGCCCGACATCACGGGGCACATCGCAAAGCTCCAGAACCGGCAAAGTCGAGAGGGCCTCCTCGTCATCCTGACTTTGCTGCCAGAGCTGCATTTTTTGGGTGGCGTTCATCATTTCCCGACGCTTTTCGTCGTCCCATGCGGCGGCCTCGGCCTCGCACCTTGCCTTTTCACGCTGAGCGTCGTCAAACAGCTTCGTTTTGGACGGCAGAGCGTAGACATAGCACTTATCGTCGGGGTCTGCGAGCATTTCGAGCATGAGCGCTTCAAAATAGCCGGTGTCGAGCTTATTGCGCAGTGCGTCAAAGACCCCGGCATTATCGATGTGCAGCAGCGGGTCGCCGCCGTAAAGCCAGCCGTCGAGCGCCTTTATCGCAAGCTCCACGCCATACGGCTCCGTGACCTCGCGGCAGTTGAAGGCAAAGCGCTCGATGCAGGCGTGCAGCGCACTGCGGTCAAGGCCGTTTTCGGCAACACGGCGCACGGTCTCGGGCACAAAGGAGCGAATTTCGTCAAACTTATCGGCGGTGGTATTGAGTACCACGAGCGCCGCCGACGGTTGATAAATGCCGTCGTTTATCTCAAGGGCGACATCCTGCGCAAGACCGTTTTCCAAAAACGCACGCTTGAGCGGCGCTTCGTTAGAGCCCGTGAGGCAGTCTGCGATTATCTTCGCCGCATAGAGCTTTTCAATTTCGTCAAAGCGGCACAGGAGCTTACCCATGACCATGTGCGCACGGTCGTTCTCACCCTCGGTGGGCTCGAAATTCACGGTCGCAGTGCCGGTGACGGGCTTTTGCTCACAAAAATCAAAGTCCGGCTCAAGGTAGTCGTACCGGGAGAGGTACTCGGAGTCTATGTACTCTAAAACGCCGTCGATATCCATGTGTCCGTCAAGGAAGAAGCGGGCGTTCGACGGATGATAAAAGCGCTTGTGCGTTGCGATAAACTGCTCATAGCTCAAATCGGGGATGCTCTCGGGTCTGCCGCCGGAGGAGAAGCCGTAGCAGGTGTCCGGGTACATGAGCCTGTCGCAGGCATCGCCCATGATGCGCTCGACATCGGCGTATGCGCCCTTCATTTCGCTGAACACGACGCCGTTGTAGCTGACCGAGCCTTCCTCGTCAAACTCGTAGTGCCAGCCCTCCTGCATGAATATTTCGGGCATGGAGTAGATGCTCGGGCGGAACACCGCATCGAGATACACGCTCATGAGGTTGAAAAGATCCTGCTCATTGCGGCTTGAGACCGGGAACATTGTCTTGTCGCCAAAGGTGTAGGCGTTCAGGAAGGTCTGCATGGAGCTTTGCAGCAGCGACACAAACGGCTCCTTTACGGGGAATTTTTCCGAGCCGTTAAGCACGCTGTGCTCAAGAATGTGGAAAACGCCGGTGTCGTTTTCGGGGAGGGTCCTGAAGGAGACGGCAAAGGTCTTGTTAAGGTCGGCTCTGTCAAAGTACAACAGCCGGGCACCGCATTTTTTGTGCCGCATGGTGTAGAGCGTTGCCTTTTTCGCCTCGACATACTGCTTTTTTTCAAGCTCGAAGCCGGCGGTCACGCCGCCGGGCTCGATGTCACAAAGTTTTGTTTTTTCGGTTATCATTTTTTCTCGCCTTTCAAAGGGTCTTGCTGAAAAGTTTGTAGTATTCGTTTGAGCTCTCAAGTGAAAAAGGCGGATGCCGCACCGGCGCCCGCCTTCGTTTTTATTCTTCGTATACTACGGAGAAGAAGGTCTCCTCGATCATGCGGGTATACTCGGCTACGGAGCGATCCTTGATGACATTGCAGCCTATCTTTTTATTCATACAAAAGCATGGACAGCTCGCCGAAAAGGTCCTCGCTCTCCATGCTGCCGGCCACTCGGTTTACAAGCCCGCCGTTACGGAAAAACAGCAGCGTGGGCATTGCGTCTATGCCGTAGGTGTCGGCGATCTCGGGGTAAAGCGAAATGTTTATTCTGCCGAAGGACACGCCCGAAAGCTCGTCGGCGGCAGCATCGAAGATCGGCGCAAGCTGCACGCAGGCAAAGCTGTTTTCGCCGTAGCAGTCGATGACGGCATATTCGGCCTTGGAAAATTCCTTCCACCGGTTGTCTTTAAGCTCTCTTACCATGCCCTTAACCTCCGATCTTCCGGGTGATCATATCGTTTATGTGCTCAAACAGCGGATCGAGGCACTCCTCCGAGCGGGCCATGTCAAGAAGCTCCGCTTCATCGGGAACGGTCTCGCCCATGAGCTCCATCATCTGACCGAGCTGCCCGGCCTGCTGCCTGACGGCCTGTTCGTCTATCTCGATGCCGTGCTGTCTGCAAAACTCCTCGGCCGCCCAGCCCTGCTTGCAGTTATACACAACGGACTTCTCTATCTCCTCGTCGGTGAAAGCGTAGCCGTCATCGGGCATGGCGGCGTAATCGGCCTTAGCCTGCTCGACGGCGGCTTTCATCGCCTGCTCGTCATACTCAAACTCGCTGCCGTTTATCAGCTCGTCCATGAGATAGCGCATGACGGCCTTGCTGTTTTCAAGGTCAGCATCCTCGGTCGCCTTTGCCGTGAGATACGCCCGGTAGCCGTCAACGGTGGTGACGCCGTCAATGCCCATGGAGGCAATGAGCTCATCCGTGACCTCGACCGGCATGCGGCGGGTGATCTTCAAAACCGTCAGCTCCACGCTCTTTCCGGCAAGCTCGGTCTTAAAGCTTTCGCCGAGCTTTTTGCCGATGGCGGCGTTTGCGGCTTCCTCGGCGGCGGGAAGGGATGCGCCGGTGAACAGAATTATCGTTCTCTTATCGGGGTAGCTTGCCTCGTCCGCCTTGCAGCGGACGATATCGCCCCGGGCGCAGATAATGGAGCTTATCTCGTTTGCATAGCGCAGCGACAGGGCGGCGATCTGTTTCTCGATACGCTCTTTATCGATGTGCACCTCAAGCATTTCGTCGGGTATCCCGATGCTGTCAATGTCGCACAGCCTTGTCACATATCCTTTCATAACGCAGTCCTTTCCATAACCGTACTGTGCCCTCATTTTATCGCATTGTCAGGCAAAAAACAACAGGATTCGGCCTTCACAATATGAACAAAAATTGCGAAAACCGGCGATATTTCGCACAAATGGGAACCCCTGCGGTAAAAAGCCGCAGGGGCAGGTGTTCAGGCGGTGAGTACCTTCACGGCGGCACGGGCGGCGGAGGCTGCGTCCGGCGTGTAGATATCTGCGCCTATCTCGTCGCAGAAGCTCTGGCTGATGGGTGCTCCGCCGACCATGATGGTCGTCGTGTCACGGATGCCGGCCTGTTTTGCAAGCTCCACTATCTGCCGCATCTCCTGCATCGTTGTCGTGAGCAGGGACGAGCAGGCGATAATGTCGCAGTTATGCTCCTTTGCCGTCTGAATGAATTTCTCCGGCGGGACATCGGCCCCGAGATCGTACACCTCGATGCCGCTGCCCTCGAACATTATCTTGACGAGATTCTTGCCGATATCGTGCAGGTCGCCCAGCACCGTGCCGATGCAGGCCGAGCCAATGGAGCGGCTGCTTCCGTCCTCGGACACCATGTGCGGCTTGAGTACGGCGGTGGCGGCGGCCATGCACCGTGCGGCAATGAGCATTTCGGGAACGAAGGCCCTGTTTGCCGAGAAATCCTCGCCCAATTCGTTCATGCCGACGATGAGCCCGCCCGAGAGAATGGCCTGAGCGTCCACGCCGTCATTAAGCGCCTCGTCTATGAGCGCCAGCAGCTTTTTCTGCTGACCCCGCTTGATGGCTGATGCTATCCTCGTGAGGATATCGCCCCCGGCCTCCTCGGTCTTAGTCTCGGCTGCGGCGGTCTTGACCGCACCGTCAAGCTTGCGGCGGGGTACATCCGGCAGGTCGAAATGCGGCATGTGCAGCTTTGCGTTGTAGTCGTCTATCGCACGGTCGATGTACCGGTCTATATGCGGATACACGGCGCCGGGCAAGCCGTAGGTGATAGACGGAATAAAGTGTCCGCCCGGGCAGCAGTCACGCAGCGTTTTCTCGGCATAGGCGGTTATCTCCTCGGGCGTGGCATCGGCCCTGTCGATGGCGGCGCCCATGCCGCCCATTAAAACGAGTCTGCCCTTGAGATGCTTCTGCAATGCGGGGATGTTGTTCTCCGGCAGCGTGCCCTGCCAGACCTGAATGCCGATCTCGGCCATGTCATCGACGATGTCGGCAAGGTATGCGTCGCCGTGGTGGACGGCGATGCGGCCCCGGGAGCGAATGTAGCCGTAGAAGCGGCGGTACGGCTCCTTGAAGAACTCACGCCACATATCCGGCTTCATGAAAAGTGCGGTCTTTGTGCCCCAGTCGTCGTGCGAGAAGATGACATCCGGCTGAAGGTTGTCGATAAGAAGCCGCACATATTCAAGGCGGTACCGGGTGATGTATTCTATAAGCTCGTGCATCTCGTCAGGGTGCTCGTACAGCGCCGTGAGCGTGTTTTCAAAGCCCATGAGGAAGTGGCACTGCTCGAAAATGCCCGTGCCCATGAAGCCGGCAACGAGCTGCTCATCGCCTGCGGCGGCTCTCGCCTTGGCCCGGCACTCCGCCCAGCCCTCGGTGCAGTTTGCGGCGATATCGGGGGCGTGGACAAATTCACGCCAGCGGGTGATATCCGGACAGACGGTGAGCCCGTCGCCGTGCAGCGGCGTTGCGCCCGGGGCATCCTCCGGGAAGCTTATGGTCGTGCCCCAGCGGTCTTTTGACACCGAGCCGCGCTTGCGGTTGCCGCGCAGATAGACATTTATCGGGTCGTACAGACACATGTGCAGCGCCTCGTACTGCTTTAATATCCTTTCGGGCCTGCCGTCGGGCTTCAGTAATTCAAGAAAAATTTCCTTTGCAGTCTGCATATCGGTCACTCCTTAGTAGAACGCAGGATGTGTATGTCATGGTGAGCCTGCCGTAATTATACTCAAGCCCCGAGCGGCGGCAAATGTCACTGACCCAAAGGCCGTAGGCCTCCATGGACGAAAGCCGCTTTTTCGGGAAGCGGCAGGGCTTCATGGGATAGGTGCATTTTGCGCAAACGGTGCAGGTGCCAGCCGTCAGCGCAAGGCAGTCGGGGTAGAGCATCCTCGCCTGGCGGGCGAAGCTTTCAAAGCTTTTCTTGTGACGGCGGAATATCTCCTGCATACCGTCATAATCAAACTCGTCGGTAAGCCTGCCTGTCGTCTGCACGAGTATGCCGCTTTTGCAGCAGCCGATATCCGTGATCGCCTGCTCGAGCGTTGCGCAGCCCGGGGGACACGCCCAGCTTGCGCCGTATCTTCCGCAGCGGTTTTGCCTGCACATATCCCGCACATCGGCTCTCGGGGTGAACGCCTCCATATTCGCCGCAGCGTAATGCGAAAAGCCGTTTTCCGCCGCAAGGGTCATCAGCCGTGTCATACTGTCGTACCTCTTGACAAAGCAGTCGATGACTGCTTATATAATAAAGATATAATGACATTATATTAAGGAGGAAAGTCCGTGTCAAGCATCGAAGTCAGTTGCGGCGGCAAAGTGCATACCGTGCAGGTAAACGATAACGAAACGCTGCTGGCGGCCTTGCGCAAAGCGGGCTTCTCCGTTCCCGCTGCCTGCGGCGGCAGGGGCAAATGCGGCAAGTGCCGGGTGAAAATAAACGGCGTGCAGCGCCTTGCGTGCAAGGTCATCCCCACGGACGGCGACACCGTCGAGCTTCCCGAAGCCGCCGCCGGTGCGATACTCACCGACACCGTGAGCATTGCCGCTCCCAAGGCGGCGCAAAGCGGCATAGCCGCCGCCGTTGACCTCGGCACGACCACCGTTGCCGTGCGCATTTACGACCTTGAAAATGCGGCGGAGCTCGGAACGCTCAGTGCATGGAACGCTCAGGCGGCCTACGGCGGCGATGTCATCAGCCGCATCCGCTACACCATGGATGAGCCGGACGGCCTGCACGAGCTGTCGGCGCTCGTCCGCCGCCAGACCGAGGAGCTGATACTCGACGCCCTCGCCGACTGCGGCAGGGATAAAGCCGAGCTGCGCAGCGTTTTCCTTGCGGGAAACACCGTCATGCAGCACATTTTTGCGGGCTTGCCCGTGCGCTCTATCGCCACGGCGCCATTTAAGCCCGAGACGCTTTTTGAAGCCCCCACGGGCGATACGCTTCTCGGAGCCGAGCTAAGCTACGCCCCGTGCGTTGCCGGATATGTCGGCGGCGATATCACGGCGGGACTGCTTGCGTCCGATCTGTGTTCCGCCGGGGGAAGCTCGCTGTTTTTGGATATCGGCACGAACGGAGAAATGGCGCTCGTGAGCGGGGGCAGGGTCTCCTGCTGCGCCGTCGCCTCCGGCCCTGCATTCGAGGGTGCGGGCATAAGCTGCGGCATGCCGGCGCTTAGCGGCGCCGTCAGCCATGTGCGCTATGACCGTGGCTTTTTGTACGATGTCATAGGCGCAGTCGAGCCTGTCGGCATCTGCGGCTCCGGGCTTATCGACCTTGCCGCCACGCTGCTTAAGCTCGGCTGCATCGATAACGGCGGCAGACTGCTTCCGCCGGAGCTTGCGCCCGGGGGCCCGCGGCGGTACATCCGCCCGGACGGGCAGGGTAACGGCGTGTTTCATCTCACGGAAAGCGTGTACCTCACCGCCGCCGATGTGCGCAGTCTCCAGCTTGCAAAGGCCGCCGTTGCCGGCGGTGTTGAGGTGCTGCTTGCCCGGCACGGGATAAAGGCCGGCGACCTTTCAAGGGTCTGCCTTGCCGGCGGCTTCGGCAATTACATCGACCCCAAAAGCGCCATGGCGCTCGGCATGCTGCCGGAAATTTCGCCGGAGCGCTTGCACTGCCTCGGCAACACCTCGCTTGCCGGTGCGTCCATGGCGGCGGTCGATCCCGAGTGCCGCCGTGAGCTGCGCTCATGCGCCGAAAAATGCGAATACATCGAGCTGTCCGGCCTGCGGGAATTCACCGAGGCGTTCACGGACAACATGACTTTTGATATTACGGAGGACTAATCATGCAGATCCGCTTTCCGCTCATTCTCGACGGTGCGACCGGCACCGAGCTTCAAAAATGCGGCTACAAGGGCGATGTCAGCGCCGAGCAGTGGGTGCTCGAGAACCCCGACAGCATCATCGGCATCCAGAAAGGCTATGTCAAAGCCGGAAGCAATGTCCTGTACTCGCCGAGCTTCGGCGCAAACCGCCGCAAATTGGAAGAGCACGGCATTTTCAACAAGACCGCCGACTACAACCGCCGTTTAGCGGCGCTTTCGCAGAAAGCCGCCGACGGCAGGGCCTTTGTCGCCGGTGACATTTCCCCGACCGGCCTGTTCCTCTCGCCTCTGGGCGAGGCTTCGTTTGAGGAGCTTGTGGATATCTACACCGAGCAGGCCGCAGGCCTTGAGCAGGCGGGCGTCGATCTTTTCGTCATCGAGACGATGATGACGCTCTCGGACGCCAGAGCGGCAGTCCTTGCCGTGCGCAGTGTCAGCGATAAGCCCATTTTCGTGACCTTCACCTGCGACGAAAACGGCCGCAGTCTCTCCGGCACGGATATCACCGCCGCCCTGACCGTTTTGCAGGGCATGGGCATCGACGCATTCGGCCTAAACTGCTCGGCAGGCCCAGCCGAAATGCTGCCGCAGATAAAGCGCTTGCGTGAATTTTCCCGTGTGCCGCTTATCGTCAAGCCCAACGCAGGCATGCCCGAGATAGTTGACGGCAAGACCGTGTATAACTGCCCGCCCGAGCAGTTCGTGGAGCTTGTTCCCGAGTTTCTCAAAGCAGGCGTCGCCATCTTCGGAGGCTGCTGCGGCACGACCGCCGAGCACATCGCCGCACTGAGTAAGGCGCTTCGGAACGCCGAGCCGGTCGCCCCCGCACCGAAGTTCGCCGACCTGCTTCCGGCCTCGACCGAGAAGCTCACGGCGTATCTGCCGGTCGATGCCCGATGCGGCAAAGTCCTCGCCGTCACGCCCGACTTTGAGGACGAGCTTTCCGACGCACTGGAGACCGATGATGTCTTAGTCGCCGTGCGGCTCGACACATGGGAGGAGGTCGAGCTTTTCGCCGACTGCCAGTACATGATATCCAAGCCCCTGTGCATCGTGTGCGACGACGCCGACATCCTCGAAGCGGCGCTGCGTGCCTATCAGGGCCGTGCCCTGTATGAGGGCGCCCTCCCCGACACCGCCCTCGCCCCGCTGGTGAGCAAATACGGAGTGATAATTTAAATGGAAAGCTCCACCCTCTCGGGTGGAGCTTTCAGCGTGCAAAAAAGTCTTACGACTTTTTTGACACGCTGCGGGGCTGCCTGTTACTTATTTGTAGTTATACACGATGGTTGCTCGGTCGAGGGGGTTGTTGTCACGGTCGATGGCGATGTCGCTCCACTGGGCTTTTGTGCCCTTGTAATTGATGGTCAGCTTTAGTTTGCTGTCGAGCAGCAGGGCGCTTGAGCCGATGCTCTTGACGCTTGTCGGAATGGTGATGCTCGTGAGGTAGCGGCAGTCGCAGAAGCACAAAACGGGGATGGCGGTCACGCCGTCGGGAATGACGATGGAGGTCAGACCGCTGCCTCTGAATGCGCCCTCGCCGATGGTCTTGAGACCTGCCGGAAGGGTGAAATTCTTAAGATGGGTGCAGCCGCTGAACGCTTCCTTGCCGATACTCTGGAGGGTGGTCGGCAGTGTGACGCTTGCGAGATTGCGGCAGCCTGCGAAGGTCATGAAGCCGATGCTCTTTAAGCCATCGGAGATAACGATGCTCTCGAGGTTTTCGCAGAAATGGAAGGCCTCATCGCCGAGACTGCCGAGCTTGTCGGGCATGGTGACGCTTTTGAGCATGGTGCAGCTTTTAAAAGCTTCCTTGCCGATGCTGTCAAGGCTGCCGGAGAATGTGACGGTACGAAGACTGTCACAGCCGCTGAACGCATAGTCGCCGACGCTCTTGAGCGAGGCGGGGGCGGTGAGAGATTGGATACTGCTTCCGGAAAATGCCTTGCTGCCGATCTTCTCAAGCCCCTTGGGCAGAGTGAAACTGCCGGAGAAGGCGCAGCCGTAGAAGGCCTCGTCGCCGATGATCTTGACGCTGTCGGGGACGGTGAAAGAGGCGGTGCTGACAACGCCGGGCAGGCAGCTTAAAAGCTCGGTCATGTCCTTGCTGTAAAGCACGCCGCCGACAACGCAGTAGTAGGGGTTTGCCTCGCTGACGATGTAGCCGGTGAAGCTTTTGCAGTTACGGCAAATGCTTGCGCCGATGTTCTTGACGGATGCGGGGATAGTCAGCGTCTTAAGGCGGTCGCAGCCGATGAAAGCACTGTCGCCGATGGTCTCAAGACCCTCGGGCAGGGTGATCGTCTCAAGATCGATAAGCTGCGCAAAGGCGGCGCTGCCGATGCTCTTGAGGGTGCTCGGCAGGGTGATGCGTTTGAGACCCTCTGCGGCCGAAAATGCGGAATCGCCGATGGTCTCGACGCCCTCGGGGATGACGATGCTGCTAAGGCTCATGCAGAACTGGAACGCACGCTCGCCGATGCTCTTGACGGAAGCGGGGATGGATACGCTAGAGAGCGATTCGCAGCCTTCAAAGGCGCAGCTGCCGATGCTGGTCACGCCGTCGGAGATGACGACCTTGCTGAACGACTTCTTCCAAGGCACCTTGTTTTTGCTGCTGCCAAGGTTGTCGTAGTCGTACATTTTGCCGCTGCCGCTTATGTAGAGCGTGTCGCCGGTGATCTTCCACTCGACATTGTCGCCGCACTTGCCGCCCTTGGACGGGTCGGGCACGGTCACGCTCACGCTGCGGCTGTATGCCGAGGTGACATTGTTTTTGCCGACAACGGCGACGGCCTTTATCTTGTAGTAATAGGTCACGCCGAGGGATGCGCCGTTGTTGTTATAGCTGGTTTTGGTCGTGCTGTCGTAGTATTTAAAGTTCTTGCCGTCCGTTGAACGGTAGATCCAATACTTCGCTGCGCCGGAAACGCTGCCCCAGCTGAGCAGCGGCTTGTTGTTTGCGTTGAGCTCAATGCTCAGGTCGGGCGCTGCCGGAACACGCTTTATGCTCTTTGCCGTGCTCATTGCGGAGTTTGCGTAGGAGGTCACGGCGCACACGGCCTTGACCTTGTAGTAGTAGGTCGTACCGATGCTGGTGCTGGAGTTTTTGTAGCTTGTGTTCTTTGTGCTGTCGTAGTATTTAAAGTTCTTGCCGTCTGTCGAGCGATAGATCCAGTACCTGTCGGCGCTCTTGACCGCATCCCAGCTGAGCATGGGGCGGCCTGCGGAGGAGGTGATCTTCACGACGGGGGCCGTTAGCGTGGTGAACAGATTTTTGCTGCCGCTGAATGCCGAGGACACATTCTTGCCGTTCACGACGGCGACGGCCTTTACCTTATAGAAATACACCGTGCCGGATGCTGCGGCGTTGTTGGTGTAGCTGAGCTTGGTGGTGCTGTCATAGTACTTGTAGTCGCCGCCGTTTGTCGAGCGGTAGATCCAGTATTTCGACGCACCGTCAACGGCCTTCCACTTAAGCTGCGGCTTGCCGTTCGTGCGGTAGATGCTCAGGCTCGGTGCTGCGGGCTTGCACTGAATGCTCTTTACATTGCTGTAGCCGGATGCAACATTTTCACCGTCGGACACGGTGACGGCCTTGACCTTGTAGTAGTAGGTCGTGCCGATATTGGTGCTGGAGTTTTTGTAGCTTGTGTTCTTTGTGCTGTCGTAGTATTTAAAGCTCTTGCCGTCTGTGGAGCGATAGATCCAGTACTTGTCCGCACCGATTATCTTCGTCCAGCTTATCATCGGCTTGCCCGCCGAGGTGGTGATGCTGACGGTGGGGGTGGAGACGGTCAGGTTGCCGTAGTGCATCTTTGCCTTGGAAAGGCCGGGGTTGCTGCTGTCGACCTTGATGAGCTTCCACTGCTTCTGCGTACCGGCGTAGTACACATCGGTGAGCTTATCGCACTTGACGGTGCAGTAGCTGCCTATCTCGGCAAGGCTCACGGGCAGACGCAGCGTTTTCAGGCTGCTGCACTCGTAGAGAGCATTGGCACTCAGGACCTTCACGCCCTCGGGCACGGTCATCTCGGTGAGGCTCTTGCAGTAGGCAAAGGTGAAATCGCCGATGCTGTCGAGCTTGCTCGGCAGCTTGATGCTCTTGAGGTTCTCGCAGGCGTAAACAGAGAACCTTTCGAGTGTCGTCACACTTGTCGGAAGCGTGAGGGAGGTGAGGTTATTGCAGGACGAAAATGCGTCGCTGCCGATGACCTTGACCCCGTCGGGAACGGTGAAGGCCGTGCCTGCCTTGCTCTCGGGATAGCGGATGAGCGTGGTCATGTCCTTGCTGTAAAGCACGCCGTCTTTTGCGCAGTAGCTTGCATTCTTGTCGCTGACGGTGATGCTCTCAAGTGCGTGTGCAAGACCGAGCATGTTCCCGTCAAGGCCGCTTACATTGCTGCCGAAGCTCACGGTCGTTGCCGCCGTCAGACCGTCAAACATTGCGCTGCTTACCTTGGTCACGCCGTCTGCCACGACGACGCTTTTGATCTCCTCGCCGTACTTTTTCCACGGTGCGGGGTTGTCGCCGTCGTAGAAAGCCACTTCTCCGGTGCCGGAGACGGTGAGTGTGCCGTCATTGAGCGCCCATGTCGCGCTCTTGCCACAGCTGCCGCCGACGGGTTCGTTATCGGCGAGGGCCGGTGCCGGAAGAAGCGACACGAGCATGCACAAAACGAGTGCGATGCTGAGTAGTCGTTTTTTCATGATTTCTCCTCCTGTGTTTGTTGTAAAACTGTTTGCACAAGCTGTCACAAAGCTTGCTTTCACTATATATGTGTCCGCACGGGACCGTTTGGGGACAGGTATTTTAAAAAAACTTAATTTTCCGTTAATTGACTTTGGAAGAAAATCGTTATATGCTATTCAGAGTGAAATCGGAAAGGGTGGCGGCAAATGGAAAGCAAAAGCTATTCTTACAGGTACAATGCGTGGTTCGGCTCGATAGTCTCGCAGGCGAAGCTTCTAAGCGGGCAGGTGGGACTGCTTCCGGAGCTGTACTACGACTTTCTGTACCGTGACGGCAGACGCACGGCGATAGCAATGGCGGGCGGCGGCTCAAGCTTTAATGACGCTGCGCAGTGCGTGAAAGCGCTCGGCAGAGCAAGGCTCGTTCCGGCGTACGATGCCGTCTCGGGCGGCTATGCGATAAGCTTTGACGGCGGCAAATTTTCCGTTGACGCAGCGGAGTATGACGAGGACGGCTTTGTGCATTTCCTCGAAACTCTCGGGCGTGAATATGTCCTGACCGAGAGCTTTGCCGACCCCGCCGACGGCACGGTGAATGTGGTAATCCTCAGCCACTCCGAGCCCGAAGGCATGGTCACAACGCCCGTTGAGGCATTCATCACCCGCACCGGCGGCTGCACGCCGCTTGCGTCCGATGAGCACTCCGAGCTCATCGCCAAGGCCAAAAGCGCCGCCGCATATCTTGCGTTTTTCGAGCTTTTGCAGTTTAAGTTCGTCCCCTGCGGCGAGGGGCATAAGCTCATCGATGTGTCGACCAAGCTCACGCTGCCCGAGGGCTATGCCCCGAGCGAGGCGCTGGCGCAGTTTATCGCCGACTGGGACGAAAAGAGCGCCCACCCCGACCCCGAGCACGCCGAGATCGGGCGCCGTGAGCGGGAATTTAGCGAAAAGTGGGCGAAAATTGCCGATACAGAGCACCGCAGCGGCATGCGCCCGTACATGGCGAGTCTGTGGGATGCCGAGCTTCGTGCCGACATGGCAGACGGCAGCATCACCGATGCCGAGCGTAAGTGGGCATACGAGCGTGGCTTTTTCGGCTACCGCATCAGGGAGCTCGGCCTGACTGAGGATAATTATCGCCGCTATGTCCCCGATTACGACTATTTTTGGGTCAATCGCATTAACCCCGAGTACCAAATGTGGATATCCGATAAGCTCGCAAGTCGCTTTGCGCTTGCGGAATTTAAAAGCGTGCTGCCGGAGCATTACTATGCCGTGGCAAGGATAAACGGCGCAAGCCGCATCCTGCCGCTGCCGGAGCTGCCCGAGGGGTATAAGCTGAGCTATGCCTCGCTTTTTGCACTTTTGGAGGAGAAAAGACTGCTGGCCGTCAAGCGCACCTACGGTTCGCACGGGCAGGGCTTTAACAAGCTCGAGTGCCGTGACGGGCGGTATATCCTAAACGGCATGCCCATGTCGGCGGATGCCATTGTTGCAGAGCTTTTCTCCGCCGAGGGAGTATACCTCGTGACGGAATATGTGCTCATGCACGAGTGGTTTAAAAGCTTCTACCCCGAGGCGCTCAACACCGTGCGTGTAAACTGCTTCCACCGCACGGGAGAGCTGCCGCAGATAGGCGCATGCTTCATGAAGCTCGGCCACTCAAAGGGCGGCTTTACCGATAATATCAACACCGCCGAGGGCGGCATAATCATAAGCCTTGACAAAGAGACCGGCCGCATAATCGAGCCGGAGTTCAAAAGCGGCGACCACTACACGCCCTGCCCGGTGCACCCCGATACCGGCGTTGCCATCGAGGGCAATGTGCCGCACTGGGACATGATACTTGACGGCGTGCGTGATGTTTGCCGCAGCATGCCGCAGCTTCAGTATTTCGGCTTCGATGTCGCCGTCACGCCGACGGGGTATAAGATCATCGAGGTCAATGTGTTCCCCGACTACACGAAGTATCTTCTGCGTGACGAGAAAACACAGGAGTTTCTGACTGAAAAAGTGCGGCAGAAATTCTACCGCTACCGCATCGACCTACCAGAGCTCTACCGCATGGACGGCAAAGCGCCGAGCAAGGGATTTAAGTTCACCGTAGTTGCGCCCGATGAGCCGACCGCCGGGCAGTTTGCCCGCCAGACCATGGGCTTTAAGGAAAATGTGCAGCTCATCGTGACCGGTGAGTGCGGCGCTGTGCGTGAGCACTATCCCAAGAATGTCGCCCAAGCAAATGACCGCAGCGAAGCGCTGCAAATGGCCGAGGGCAGGTATATTTTGTTTGCCGACAGCGGCGACGCTTGGCCGCAGAACACACTCGCCAAGGTGTGGGACTTCTTCGAGGCAAACGGCGACAAGACCGATGTCGTCGCCTGCCGACAGCGCTGGACGGGCGGAAAGACCGGCTGGATAAAGCTCGATTATAAGTTTGCGACCGGCAGCGGGGTCGTCGATATCACCGAGCGCCCCGACTGCATCCAAACGAGCCTGTGCTCGGCGTTCCTGCGGACGGAAAAGGCCAAGGAGCACGGCTTTGACGCAGCTCTCCCCATGCTCGGCGGAAGCCTGCTCATAAATTCGCTCGTGCTGCAAAAGGGCACGATAGGGCTTTTGCGTGAGCCGGTGTGTACAAGAATTTTCGTTGACGCACCCGAGCACGAAGCGGACGCTGCGGCCCTGCCGGAGCGCTATTGCGCTGCGCTGTTTGCACTGTCCGAGCGCCTGCACGGCAGGGTCGGGCGCTATGCGCAGTATCTTGCCGTGGACGAGCTGCGCACGCTCACCGTGTCCGACAATGCGGCACTGTGCGGCGTTGTCAGGGAACTTTTGCGAAAGTGCGATGCGCATGTCCTGGCGACCGCCAGAAACTGCGCCCTCGGCACGAAGGCTGCGCTTCTGCGCCTGCGGGATGGCAGCGTTACCGTGCGCCTTGACGGCGAAGAAGCCTTTGCCGGAGACGAAGCTATCGGCAAACTCAATGCCGCCGGTGCGCTGACCGTTGACGGCATCGAGACCGGCAGCAGGTACCATATCACCGGCCATGTGCTGCTGCCCGGGTTCGTGACGAAGCCGGTGATCTATCTCGCCGATGCCGAGACCGGCAAAAAGCTTGCCGATGTGCCGCTCACCCCGGCTCCCGAGGCGAAGTACCGCTGCCTTGACGGCGGTTACAGCTATGTGCGGTATGAGTTTGCGGTCGCCGTGCGGGAAGCTCACCTTGCCGCTTTGACCCGCTTTGAGCTCAAAACCGACACCGCACCCGTGAAGCTGAGCATCAATCTAAAAAAGGACAGTCCACTTGCCGCCCTCCGCCGCTCCGGCGATCTGTGCGTCCCCAAACGCACGCTCCTCGAAAAGCTCAAGGGCAAATGAACCGGACCCCGTGCTTTGTGTACGGGGCCTTTTTTCGCTTTTGGAGCGAATTTGCCGAAATTGAAACTGTGCGGAATCGATGATTTTCTATCTAACAAGCGTTGCTTTTGTGCGTCATCGGCGCATGTTGGGGACTTGAAGAATTTCTGAGCGCATTCGTTTTCACATTGATCATCGGCGGCGTATTTTCGCTGTTTTATATGATGGTTAAAAAGGAGCTGAAGTTGCGGCTGCTTAATGTACTTAATTATTTTAAGACAATGGTACTGACCATGCAGTTCAGAAAGTATACGCCGGTCGAGGGGCTGAAAAACGACATGCCGTTCTCCGTTTTCATTCTTTTGGGAGCGGTTTCTTCACTTATTTATAAAGCTATATCTTAATTGCTTTTACGCATAAACAAAAAGGTCAAGCGAATAAAACCGCTTGACCTTTTTTTCAGACCAGTCAAAATTATGAGAAGTTTCTAAAATTTTTCAAATTTCCTATTGCATTCGCTGCATTTTTTTGTTATAAATGGTATTGAAACTGTGCGAAATCGACGGTTTTTGACCTTGCAGTAACACAATCATGTTGCAAAATGACGGAGGTGGAGCGATGGAGGAGCAATTTATTGCCCATATATCCGACAGCGGGAAGGTGCAGTCCGTTGCCGAGCATTCGCTGAACACGGCGGCGGCAGCGGCTGATTTTTCGATAGCCGAGCTCAGGCAGATAAACTATCTGTGCGGCCTGCTGCACGATGTCGGCAAGTATTCAAGCGAGTTTCAGCGCCGCATCAGGGGCGAAAATATCCGGGTCGAGCACTCGATCTGCGGTGCGCTCGAAGCGGCGAAGCTCGAGGGCAAAGGCACGCCCCTGACACTGCTGCTGCAGCTTTGCATCGCTGGTCACCATTCCGGCATCCCCGACTGCGGAGTCAAAAACAACACGCCGGACATGCCCACGCTTTTCGGGCGGCTGCGCCGCAATCCCGGTGACTTCGGCGGATACAGCTCCGAGCTTGATATCGAGCGAGTAGCCCCCGAACCGTTCACGGCACTGCTTATAAAAGACTGCAAGACCACTGCTGATGTGGTCGAGAAATTTGCATTTTTCGTCCGCTACTGCTTTTCGTGCCTGACCGACGCAGACTCGCTGGACACCGCAAAGTTCTGCGAGGAGGCTCTGCCCGAGCCGCTCAGATGCAGCTTTGAACGGTGCGAGGCATCGCTTGACGCAAAGCTTGGCGGCTTCAAGGCGATGACCGAGCTTCAGACGGCCCGAAGTAAATTGCAGGAGCAAGCGTTTGCACGCATAGGCGAAAGCTCGAACATTTACCTCATGAACATGCCGACCGGCAGCGGCAAAACGCTTGCCAGCATGCGCTGCGCCCTAAAGCGGGTGCTCGCCTCAAACGGCAGGCTCCGGCGCATCATATATGTCATCCCATATAACAGCATCATCGACCAGACCGCCCTGACCTTTGAGGGGCTTTTCTCCGAGCACACGGACTTTTTGCGTCAGCAGTCGTCGTTCGTCTACGAGGAGCAGAGCGAACTCAGTGAGGACAGCAAGGCGGCTTTTTCGGCTGCGTGCGAAAACTGGGATGCGGGCATCGTCATCACCACGGCGGTGCAATTTTTTGAATCGCTTTACGGCGACAAGCGCGGCAAGCTGCGCAAGGTGCACAACATGGCAAACAGCGTCATTGTTCTTGACGAGGCACACCTCATGCCGAGGGAATATCTTGAGCCCTGTCTGCGCGGCATCGGCTACATAACGAAATATCTGAACAGCCAAGCGCTTTTCCTCACGGCGACCATGCCGGACTTCCGCTCGCTACTTGAGCGCTGCGCCGAAGGGGGCTTGAGCGTCACCGACCTTATAGACGACACCTCCGACTTTGAAAAGTTCCGCAAGTGTCGTTTTTCCGACCTCGGCGAGATGTCGGACGAGGTGCTCGTGCAGAAAGCGTCGGGCTATGCGTCGTCGCTCATCGTGGTCAACAGCAGGAGGAAGGCCGCCGAGCTATACAAGCTGTGCCCCGGCGAAAAGTACCACCTTTCGACCTACATGACCGCCTATGATCGAACGAGGGTCATTGAGAATATCAAGGCTGCGCTCAAGCGGCTGTATGACGATTACCCCGACCTTTCGGCCGTGCCGTCGGAGCGGCGGATAACGGTCGTTTCGACCTCACTGATAGAGGCGGGCGTCGACCTCGACTTTGTGGCGGCGTTCCGTGAGCTTGCGGGGCTCGACAGCGTTTTGCAGACCGGCGGGCGCTGCAACCGAGAGGGACTGCGTGCCCCGGGCGAGGTGTTCGTGTTTGAATCGCCCGAGGCCGGACGCAGGAGAACCGAGCAGGAGCTTACGAAGGGCCTGCTGGCGGAGTATGAGGACATCTCCTGCGAAGCGGCGATAAGGGCGTATTACGACCGGCTGTTTTGCATCGACGACGAGAAGATACATTCAAAAAGCGTGGGCCGAAGCTGCAAGAGCATCGACATGATACCGTTCAGGACATACAGCGAAAACTTCCGGCTCATTGACGACCGGCGGACGGTGTCGCTTGCCGTGTGCCGTGACGACTACAGCAGAAAGCTGTACGACACGCTGTGCGCCACGGGGCGTATCAGCAGCAGAAAGATAAGCAAATATTGCTGCACGGTGTACCTTGACGAGTTTGAACGGCTGCGGCAGCAGGGCGTTGTCGCCGACCACGGCAGCGGCGTGTTTTTCCTGACGAACAAGGAGTATTACAGCAGCGAGCTGGGCGTTCAATTTGAAGGAACGGACTATTTTATATAAAAGGAGTGGAGAGCTTGTACGGATTTAAGATAATGGTCGAGGGCGACCTTGCATGCTTCACCCGACCGGAGATGAAGGTCGAGCGTGTGAGCTACGATGTGCCCACGCCGAGCGCACTCGTGGGCATGCTCAAGAGCGTTTATTGGAAGCCGGCGATACGCTACGAGATAGACAAGATCGTGGTGTTCAACCCGATAGACTTCATGAATGTGCGCAGAAACGAGATAAAGGATAAGGTTGCGCTGCGCTCGGTTATGGCGCAGATGAAAGACCCCGAGCGGGACATTTGCATTTACTCGGACGAAAGCAGAAACCAGCGTGCATCGCTGCTGCTTAAAAATGTGAAGTACGGCGTGGAGTTTCATTTTGAGCTCACGGGGCTCAAGGGAGAGCACGAGGACGAGTGCGAGCAGAAGCATTTTGGCATCATAAAGCGCAGACTCGAAAAAGGCCAGCATTTCAGGACGCCCTGCCTCGGGTGCAGCGAGTTTCCGGTAAAGAGCATAAAGCTTGTCGACGAGTTCCGCCTTGAGGATATCTCGCCCGAGATACTCAGGATGGGCGATGTCGACCTCGGCTACATGCTGTACACCATGCGATTTGTCGACGGCGGCAAGCCGATAAACGGCGATTGGAGCGCACCGAAGTTTTCCGATGAAGCGGATGCGCAGTTTTACCGCCCGCACATGGTCGGCGGCGTTATCGATGTGAGAAAATTTGCGGAGGGGACGGTATGCTGATAAGTGCGCTTTGCGATTACTACGATGTGCTCGCCAAAAAGGGCTTGGTGCTGCCCGACGGCTACTCCGGCGCGGGCATACATGCGCTAATTGCGCTAACCGAGGACGGTGTTGTCGATTCCATTGTCGACTGCCAAGAGACCGAGATCTACACCGTGAAGGACAAACCCAAGGAACGGAAAGTTCCAAAGACCGTGATGCTCCCGAAGCGGACAGAGAAAACGGCGATAGACGCAAATATCATCGAACACCGCCCACGGTATATATTTGGATTGACTTATGACAGCAAAACCTCTTCGTTATCTACGACAAAGAAGGAATCTGATTATACGATAAATCAAAAGCTTTTTGCTAAAAGCAATCTTGAATTTATCGAAGGAATAAATACCCCGCTTGTAAATGCCTACAGACGATTCTTGGAACAGTGGGTGCCGGAAAACCAGTTGAAAAACGAAATTCTCTTAGGCTTCGGGACTGGGCTAAACGACGACGGTTTTGCCTTCTGCCTTGCAGGTCGGCCGGACAAGCTCCTGCATGACGAACCGGAGATAAAGGAAAAGTGGGAGCGGATGTATACCGCCTCCGTAGAAAACAACGATGAGCCAATTGCACAGTGCTGCATAACCGGCGAGTACCTGCCGATAGAAAGGGTGCATGGCAAAATAACAGGGATTAAAGGCGGAAAGTCGAGTGGTACATCTTTGGTCTGTTGCAAACACAGTGCGTTTGAATCTTACGGCAAAAAGCAAGCATACAACAGCAATATCTCGCATATTGCTGCGAAGAAATATACGGAGGCGCTTAACTATCTTCTCACCAAGGAAAACCACCACACTCTCATAGATAAAATGACTTATATCTACTGGGCGGCCTCCGGCGACGAGGCGTGCAGCGACATCTTCAGCGCCCTATCCCTCGGAGATACTATGAACAGCGAGCACACGGACGAATGGCTCGATTCGGTGTTTAAAGGAATAAGACACGGCAAGGCTACACGGGAAATAGTTGATGGAATTGACAATGTTGATAACAATGTCAGCTTTTATGTCGTGGGTATAAGACCAAATATAACAAGACTGGCGGTCAAGTGCGTTTACCGCCAAAGCTTCGGCAAGATACTGCAAAATACGATCCAGCATCACTCGGATATGCAATTGGACGGTGACGAGCGCCCCATAACGATAAATGCTATATACAAAGCGCTAATGCCAACAAAGCGAGATCCGAAATCATCCGATGACGAAGACAAAGGAAAAGCAAAAAAACGAAAGTCCAAAGAAGAATCTTCCGACAGCAACGACAAGGTGTCGCCTGCGCTTATGGCGAAGCTGTTTGATGCGATAATAAACGGCACGGCCTACCCCGATGCGCTGCTTGCAACGGCATTGAGGAGGGTCAAAACCAGCCCCGATGACAAAATGAACAATGTCCGAATGGGACTTATAAAGGCCTGCATAAACCGCAGCGCAAGAAAGAAAGGAAAACAGGAGGAGATAAAAATGTCACTCGATCTGGAAAACAGAGATCCGGCGTACCTTTGCGGCAGACTGTTCTGCAAGCTTGAAGACATTCAGCGCCGTGCGTCGAAAGACAAGCTCAACCGCACGATAAGGGATTCGTACTTCTCGGCGGCGGCGACAAGACCGGCAAGTGTTTTTTCGAGGTTGCTCTCGCTGTCGCAGCACCACCTTGCAAAGCTCGAGGATAAAACGGCGTACCGCATGGACAAAGAGGTCACCGAGATAATCGGCATGATGGAAAGCGCATTCCCTCCTCGCCTCTCGCTTAAGGAACAGGGCGTATTCATGCTCGGGTATTATCAGCAGAAAAATCAGAGATTTGAAAAGAAAGCCGCTGCGGACGCAGCCGATGAATAATAGGAGGAACTGTCATGGCCATATCTAACCGCTACGAATTTGTAATGCTTTTTGATGTCGAAAACGGCAATCCCAACGGAGACCCCGATTTCGGGAATACGCCCCGCACGGATCCCGAGACCGACTTCGGTTATGTCACCGATGTTTGTCTAAAGCGCAAGATAAGAAACTATGTCGAGCTTGTGAAAGAGGGTGAACCTCGCTACAATATCCTCATCAAGCCTGACAAGGCGTTGAATACCAAGTTTACCGAAGCATATAAAGCCTGCGGCCTTGAGACCGGCAAAAAGAAAACAGACAAGGACGATGTGCTCACGGCAAGGCAGTATATGTGCGAAAATTACTTCGATGTCCGCACCTTCGGCGCAGTCATGTCAACCGGCGACGACCCCTGCGGAATAGTCAGAGGCCCTGTGCAGCTCAACTTTGCACGCAGCATGTCGCCAATTGTGCCTCAGGAGGTGACCGTGACCCGTCAGGCAATAACAAAAGAGGACGGGAACGACGGTACAATGGGCAAAAAGAGCATCATCCCCTATGCTCTGTACCGTGGCGAGGGCTATATCTCCGCTGCCCTTGCGCAGAAGGTCACCGGCTTTGACGAGGACGACCTTGAGCTTCTGTGGGAGGCTATCCGCAACATGTTCGAGAATGACCACAGCGCCGCAAGGGGCAAAATGTGCATGCGCAGACTGTATGTCTTTAAGCACGACAGCCTGCTCGGAAACGCACCCTCGGGTGAGTTGTTCGACAAGATAGTTGTCCGTCAGAAGGACAAGGACGCACCTCCCAGAGTGTTTGCCGATTACGCCGTCGAGGTCGACGAGACCATACCTGAGGGCGTAACGCTCAGCCGCATGGTGTGATGGAGACGATCTCCGTCCGCAGCCTGCAGCACTACCTGTACTGCCCGCACAGGTGGGGGCTGCTCGAGATAGACAGAGCGTGGGCGGAAAACTATTTTGTCGTCAAGGCAAACGCCGTCCACGAGCGGGTGCACAGCGGCGAGAGCTTCTCCGCCCGTGGCAGAAAGCGCTATACCGATGTCGATGTTTGGGACGATGAGCTCGGCCTTTTCGGCAAGCTCGACTGCCTTGAGGAGTCCGCCGCCGGACTTTGTATCGTTGAGTACAAGCCCACAAAGCCCAAAACGGGCATGATCCGGCACGATGACGCAATGCAGCTTTATGCGCAGAAGCTCTGCGCCGATAAGCTGTTCAAAACCGACTGCACCGCCGAGATATATTATGCGGATGCCCGAAAGCGCTTTGTGGTGTCATTCGATGCGTCGTTTCATGATGAGCTGCTGACGCTGCTGGCGCAAATGCGCTCGTATATCGCTGAGGGGCGCATACCCGACATCAGAAAAGGGCAGAAGTGCAGCGGCTGCTCGATGAAGGATATGTGCATGCCGCAGGTCACAAGCCGCCGAAAACACGAGAGCGTTGCCGACTGCGTGCGAAGGGAGTGTGGGCTATGAGGAAGCTGCTCAACACCGTTTATGTGACAAATGAAAACGCCTATCTGTCGCTTGAAAACGACAACCTCGTCTGCCACATCAATGGCGAAACGAAGCTGCGCATCTCGTTTGCGAATGTCGAGGCTATCGTCTGCTTCGGCTATCTCGGCTGCTCTCCGGCGCTCATGGGCAAGTGCGTTGAGGAGCAGGTGGCGCTGTCCTTCGTTTCGCCGCAGGGGCGGTTTCTTGCCAAGGTCAGCGGCGAGACACGGGGCAATGTGTTCCTGCGGGTCGCGCAGATAGATGTGATCCGTGAAAAGAGCGTCGCCCTTGCGAGAAACACCATCGCAGCGAAGCTTGCAAACTGCATAAGCGTCCTGCGCCGCTCACGGCACGATATCCCCGCTCTGCGTGAGGACGGGGAGGTCACCGCCGCCATTGATTATCTCAAGGACGGGATAAGCAAGGTCTGCGAGACCGACAGTCTGGAGACCGTCCTTGGTATCGAGGGCAACTGCGCAAAAATGTACTTCGGCGTTTTCGGCAAGCTGTTTACCGGCCCGACAAGCTTCGATTACCGCAGTAAGCGCCCGCCGCTCGACCCCGTGAATGCCGTGCTCTCGTTTGTGTACACGCTTTATACGAATGAGTTTGCCGCAGCGCTCGAGACAGTCGGGCTCGACAGCTATTTCGGCTTTTTCCATCAGCTTCGCAGCGGCCGCAGTTCGCTTGCCTGCGACCTCGTCGAGGAAACGAGGTGTCACGCCGAGCGCTTCACGCTGACGATGTTCAATCTCGGCATGCTCACCGATGCCGACTTTGAGTTTAAGCCCACCGGTGCGGTCTGGCTCAACGATGACGGCAGGAAAAAAGTGCTCACAAAGTGGCAGGAGAAAAAGCGCAGCGACATTGAGCATCCCTATCTCAAGCAGAAAATTCAGTTCGGCCTGCTGCCGTATGTGCAGAGCAATCTTTTTGCAAAGTTCATCCGCGGCGAGCTCGACGAGTACCCGTGCTATATTAATAGGTGAGAGCCATGATGGTTTTGATAAGCTATGATGTGAGTACGCAAAGTGCCGCCGGTCGAAAGCGGCTGCGACTCGTCGCAAAAAAGTGCCAAAGCCGTGCACAAAGGGTGCAGAACTCGGTTTTCGAGGCCAACCTCGATTACGGCGAGTTCATTAAGCTCAAAAACGAGCTCGTGCAGATAATCGATGAGGAGCTCGACAGCCTGCGGTTTTACTATCTCGGCAACGATTGGCACAAAAAGGTCGAGCATATCGGCGCAAAGGGCGGGTATGACCCCGAGGGCGTGATAATCGTCTGAGGTGAACCGCCCGTGATGTGATTTCTGCGCCGGGTTCGCCTGTGATTTTGCATAGAAATTGCAAGAAACTAGCAAAAAGCGCCTGCAAAAGGTGCAAAATAATAAAGTCCGCCCCAAGATGTAGAGCGTGACCGCCATGTTACCCAAAATGTTGCGGTCACGCCCCGCAAGGGGCGTGTGAGTTGAAATTTTTCAGCCGCAGATGTTGCACCTGTGGTGTATGGTCACGCCCCGCAAGGGGCGTGTGAGTTGAAATGTGGTTTTTGCCGTTGACGGTGACAATGTAGCTGGTCACGCCCCGCAAGGGGCGTGTGAGTTGAAATCGCATAAGGCGGTGTAGTTGGCACAAGTTGAGTGGTCACGCCCCGCAAGGGGCGTGTGAGTTGAAATTATGCGGGGTCATTGGCTGAGCGGGGCGGCATTACGTCACGCCCCGCAAGGGGCGTGTGAGTTGAAATTCGCCGCACAAGCCGAGTGCGGAGTTGAGCAAAAGTCACGCCCCGCAAGGGGCGTGTGAGTTGAAATCCTCTAAGAAGCTAAGCATTGCCTGCGTGTCCGCGTCACGCCCCGCAAGGGGCGTGTGAGTTGAAATTCGCCGCACAAGCCGAGTGCGGAGTTGAGCAAAAGTCACGCCCCGCAAGGGGCGTGTGAGTTGAAATGAGCAATGGGCTATGAAAAGGTAATCACCTACATGTCACGCCCCGCAAGGGGCGTGTGAGTTGAAATCGGAAGCCATCACACTACCCGGAACGCACCGCCAGTCACGCCCCGCAAGGGGCGTGTGAGTTGAAATCTGCTGTTGTTCTGCATATTCCTTGCTCATCCTGTCACGCCCCGCAAGGGGCGTGTGAGTTGAAATTTGGCGTTGTTATAGACGGCATAGGCGTAGAGGTCACGCCCCGCAAGGGGCGTGTGAGTTGAAATTGAGCTGCCCGAGTATAACTTCCTCGGCGAGAAGGTCACGCCCCGCAAGGGGCGTGTGAGTTGAAATTCGCTCAACGGCGACATTCAGCGTCAGCCACTCGGTCACGCCCCGCAAGGGGCGTGTGAGTTGAAATTGAACAGCAGTAATATTCCAAAAACGACTAAGGAGTCACGCCCCGCAAGGGGCGTGTGAGTTGAAATGGAGACAAGGTTTATCAAGCTGACGCCGTGCGAATGTCACGCCCCGCAAGGGGCGTGTGAGTTGAAATGTTGATTGTCATTCGTCCAACACCTCAAATTTCGTCACGCCCCGCAAGGGGCGTGTGAGTTGAAATTTTTCATTTTGTGTTCCTTTCCGGCCCTTCCGGCCGTCACCCCCCCCCAGGGGCGGGTGTGGTGATATTTATTTTTGGGACAGCATCAGAAATACAGAAATTGTCACGCCCCGCAAGGGGCGTGTGAGTTGAAATTTCAAATAACAAATAATTTTTCCCGTTGATAGTCACGTCACGCCCCGCAAGGGGCGTGTGAGTTGAAATCGATAGCCCATCTCATTCAGAATGTCAGCAATACGTCACGCCCCGCAAGGGGCGTGTGAGTTGAAATGCCAATGGTGCGGATTTTCGTTTCGCCGAAGTCGGTCACGCCCCGCAAGGGGCGTGTGAGTTGAAATCATAGTATCTATGAACTCTGTCATATCGGTACACGTCACGCCCCGCAAGGGGCGTGTGAGTTGAAATTTCCATGCGTCGGTTCTGTCGACCTTGCCGTCGGCGTCACGCCCCGCAAGGGGCGTGTGAGTTGAAATGAGGGACGCTTGAGGACAGGAGGTTGAAAAACTTTTTAATTTTCAAAATGCCACGCAGAGACTGCCGCAACGGGGGGCAATTTCACATCGGGATGCGGAGAAGCGCTTCGGACAGATAAAAACCTTGCCGAAATGCGTGTTAAGTTTTTTGCCGGATGCATTAAGATTGTGTTAAGACGGGTAAAATATTCAAATTCGGCTTTAGAGCGATTTGAAATGTTGTTGATGATGCTTTGTCGAAAAATAGCGCTCAAAATCGCATTTTCGACAAAAATACAGATTCATTCGACAAAACACCGCCAAAAGCGGTTACAAAATGTGATAATTCATGTAAAAAATGGTCTTGAAATGGACTTGGTAACGAAAAAGTAACGATCCTTACCTGATATATCCAGAAAATTAAAGACAATGACGATTTTTTAACGCTCGGCGCGACGCTTTTTGGACTATTCTTTTTGTATGCACAAAAAAGGGCCATAATACCGGTACAAAGGACAGAAAAATGCCGGATTTTGCGATGCAAAAATTGAGCATTTGTTCAATCAAGATGCGTTAAGCAAACGGTGTGCCGGTTTGACACTGCATTAACGCAAAATCCACGAAACCATTGAAAATTCAAGATTTGTTCATAATTCGTGCTTTGTGTCTACGGTGCTTGAAGCCGAAAAATCGATGCCTTTTCAGCACTCCAAAATGATTTGCAGCGCAGCGCTCAAACTGGCAGCTTTCCGGCCTGCACGGAGCGTTTCGCTATGCATTTGACACCCGCTTTTGGGGCACCATTCTTGTTGTGTTAAGCCGCTAAATACAGATACAAACTTTTTTAACAATTAATGTCTTGACATAATTCGACATAAGATGCAAAATAATAGCATCGTTCATCAAATTGCAACATTTATCCGTCGAATTATGTCAACAATTTCCCGACAAGGTCGACAAAATTCGTGCGAAAAAAGTATCCGAATATGGTAAATTTATATCGCAAAAGCGGTAGTTTTTGCTTAAATAATACATGGATGCCGTTTCGGCTACTTAATGGAGGATAATTATTTATGGAAACCAAAACCCGTGTACTTATCGCAGACACAAACGATGACTTCAAGCGCTTGATGACCGAGGTGCTGCGCAACGAGGAGGATCTGGAGCTTGTCGGCTGCGTCGGCGACGGTGTGGACGCACTCGCCATGGTGGCAGAGAGCAAGCCCGATGTGCTGGTGCTCGATCTCGTACTGGCCAAGCTCGATGGCATTGAGGTGCTGCGCCGCCTGCCCGAGGCCTGCCCCGACACCAAGGGGCTCGTGGTGTCGGGCTTCTACAACGATAAGATCATCACCGAGTGCGCAGCGCTGGGTGCGGCGTATTTTGTCACCAAGCCCTGCGACATCGTGACGCTGCTCGACCGCATTCGCCAGATCAATGCGCCGAAGCTGCCGGCCGCACAATCGAAGGGCAGCGATGCTTCGCTCGAAGCACTCGTCACTGAGATCATCCACGAGATCGGCGTTCCGGCACACATCAAGGGTTATCAGTATCTGCGTGAGGCGATCATTCTGACCATCAACGACATGGACATCATAAACGCCGTCACGAAGGTGCTGTATCCCGAGGTCGCCAAGAAGTTCAACACAACGCCGTCGAGGGTCGAGCGAGCCATCCGCCATGCGATCGAGGTCGCATGGGACAGGGGCGACATCGAGGTATTGCAGAAGTTTTTCGGCTACACCGTGTCGAATATAAAGGGCAAGCCCACGAACTCCGAGTTCATCGCCATGATCGCCGACTGCCTGAGCCTGCGCCAGAAGCAAGGCGTGCGGTGAGGTAGACGAAGGAACGCAAGGTGCTGTGGCTTTTTGCTTGCCGCAGAAAAACCGACCTATAATTCAGCTTTTCAATGATTGCCGATTATGAAAAAGGAGTAAGAAACATACATATTTCTTACTCCTTTTTTGCATCTATTATGCGTTTACAGCGAGTAGCGTGATAAGCTTATACCGCTGTTACCATCATACAGAATGCAGACAGCCATGCCGGTGATATTGGGATCGAGTAACTCGAGCAATTCCATTATTGAATCGCAATCCTCCTTATCCGTAACAGGCACATGGCGAGCGTCACATAACACAATAAAGTCATCAAAATCCGAAATCATATCTTTGTATTTTTGCCACTTAGTATATACATCCGCAGAAAATTTCTGCATAATTTGGTCTACATCTGTTAGTCCTTTTGGAGAAATTGCGGGAACTCCTCCCATATCAAGAAAATTGAACTGCTCGGTTTTTTCACCGTGCTTTTCCCTTGCAGCTCTGTGTATTTCCTCTGCGGTTTTCCCTTTACCAAAGTTTCTGTTTGCTATGTTTTTCATTATGGCAAATTGCGCAGTTGTGAATTCGAGAACTTCAATGCCAACCTTTGTGCTCCCCTTAAGGACAAAGTCAGGGCGAACTTCTTTCATTATGCGAAACTCTCTGTAAGGGTAAGAAAAAAGCTGAAGGAAGTGAAAAAGAACTTCATACTCGTCTCTGCACTTGCGCCTATCTGATTCTAATTTATTGAGGTGTTCATTTAGATATTGACCTAGTATTGACTTTTGTCGGCAATTTAATGTCGAGGAGTATTCACAAAACGAAAGTGCATCAAAGCAATGCTCAAATCTGCCGAAATGGACGGTTTTCTTGGCATCTGTAAGTGAAACATAGGGGAAATTGTGCAGAGCAATCATCTTTAGCGCCAATTTTCGGATTGCATCATCGGTTTTCTTCATCAATACATACCCCTTATCGTGTCCAAGTACCGTTTAAAATCGGCTATGGTGTCTTCGTGGCCGATGAGCTTGACTTTTTCGCCGAAGCCGCAAAGCCATGCAAAGAATTGCTCGCTGATCTCCACATTTGTTGTCACTGTGAAATGGTCGTTGTCCTCTTGAAAATAAAATGTGTCTTTACCCTTGCCGAAGCGCTCGACCCTGTATTTGCGGATGTCCTGAGACGTGTCGTCGAATGCTAGCAAGTAATAGTTGCCGTCATTAAACAAACGCAAGTGTTATCAGCTCAACAAAGCTCTCCTGTTTCCAAAGCAGGAGAGCTTTTTGTTATTTCCCGAATTCGACGGAGAAGTAACAGACATAGTCGTTGGCGGGGGCGGTGGTTTGGCCGTACTCGTCGATGACGGAGGTGCAGAAACTTTCCTTGCCGCAGACGAGGGCGAAAAGCCCCATCTCCTTGTCGTATTCGATGGGCGTTTTGCCCGCTAATCCGAGCATGGTGCGCAGATTGAACTCATCCTTGTCGACATCGGTGAAGATGGGTATATCCAGCGAGCCGCTGCCGGCGGAGATGAACTTGACGGTGGAGTGCTCAACATCGGGCACAAAAAACAGCTTGCCGCTTTTGGGCGAGCCGAGGGGCTGCTCGTAGCCGATCGAGCCTATCGCTTCCTTGCTCACGAGCTTGCCGGAGATATACTCATAGCGAAAAATCGTCAGCGATTTATACTTGTCGCTCGTTTTATAATCGTAGACGAGCGCACCATCCGGGCCTGAGAGCATTTTGGCGGTCTCCATCTCGACGCTTTTGGTGTCGTTATTGGGGCAGATGCAGTTTTGCGGCCAATATTCATTGACGAGCATCACGCCGATGACCGACAGCGCAAGTATCGACACGGCAAGCAGGATGCCGATGACGGACTTGAGCTTTTTCTGCCGGTGCTTACTGGCGGTGGCGACGCCGATGATGTTCTCCTCGGACTTTTGCACCACGCTCTCCTGCGGGATATCCTCGCCGGCGAGAAATTCGTTGATGCTGATGCCGAGGATGCCGCACAGATCCGAGTACAGCGCCACATCCGGCAGGCACACGCCACGCTCCCACTTGGACACCGACTTGTCGCTCATGCCGAGCTTATCGGCAAGCTGCCGCTGGGTAAGCCCCACCTCCTTGCGCTTGCCTGCTATATATTTGCCTATCTTAATTAGATCCATGTTGAAACCTCCTTTTGCTGAGCTAATACTATCTGCTCACGGCGAACAAATACACCCCTCGGAAGTAGAATTGCATTTATCCTAACACATCAGTCACTCTCAGCGCAAGCGGGGGACTGTGCATCTTGAAGCAGCGCCGCATATATGATAAAATTAGACATTAAAGAAATCGGTCGGAAAGGATCTCGGCATGAAAATCGTAATTATCGGCGGCGGCAAGATAGGCTTCTCGCTCGCCGAGGAGCTTGCAAACGAAAATCACGACATTGTGCTTGTCGACAACGACAAGGAAAAGGTCAAGATGATATCCGAAACGCTCGATGTCATGACGCTTTACGGCAACGGTGCGGCGATAGCCACGCAGCGTGAGGCGAATGTCGATGAGTGCGACCTCATGGTGGCGGTCACGGCGAAGGACGAGGTGAACCTCCTCGCCTGCATTTTGGCACGAAAGCTCGGCTGCATGAACACAATAGCCCGTGTGCGCAACCGTGAGTATTCCGAGCAGCTTTATGTCCTCAAGGACGAGCTGGGTCTTTCCATGTCAATCAACCCCGAGCTGCTCGCTGCCAAGGAGCTATACCGCCTGCTGCAGATTCCGGCGTTTATAAAGCGAGACACCTTTGCCGAGGGCAGGGCTGAGATAGTGGAGCTCGGCATCGAGCCGGAAAGCCCGCTGTGCGGCCTGCGCCTGTCGGACATGGGCAGCAAGATACGCACCCGCACGCTCGTGTGCGCCGTTGTGCGTGACGGCAAGGCGTTCATCCCCGACGGCCGATTTGTGCTCGAAGCCGGCGACAGGATATATGCGACCGCTCCCGCATCGGCGCTCGTGGAGCTCACGCATGAGCTGAAGCTGCGCTCGAAGCGGTCTAAAAATGTGCTCATCGTGGGCGGCGGACGCATTGCCGAGTACCTGACCCCGATGCTCGTAAAAAGCGGAGCGCATGTGAAGATAATCGAAATGGATCGCAAGAGGTGTGAGTACCTGTCCGAGGCACTGCCGGAGGCGACTGTCATTTGCTCGGACGGCTCGAAGCAGGCAGTCTTGAAAATGCACAACATCGCCCGCATGGACGCCGTGCTGCCGATGACGGATATGGACGAGGAGAACATCATAATCGGCATGTTTGCCCGCAAGGTGGGCGTGCCGCAGCTTCTCACAAAAATCAACCGCAGCGAATACGGCGAGATACTCGGCGACCGTGGAGCGGACAGTCTCATAAGCCCGAAGCAGATAAGCTCCCGAGCCATCGTGCGCTATGTCCGTGCGATGGAGAACACCGGCGGCAGTGCGGTGCTGACGATACATAAGCTTGCCGGCGACGGTGCAGAGGCGCTCGAGTTTGCCGTGACCGAGGCGACAAAGCATCTTAACGAGCCGCTCATGGACATTAAGCTCAAGCCCGGCATACTGCTTGCGTGCATCAACAGCATGGGCAAGATCAAGATACCCGGCGGCCGTGACAGGCTCTCGGCGGGCGACACCGTCGTCGTCGTGACAACGGCCGGGCGTGATATTTTGGACCTCAATGATATATTTGCCAAGGAGTAAGCGGCGGATATGAATTTTAAAACGATAAGAAAAACCGTCGGTACGATTTTGTGCATGGAGGCGGCATTTATGCTGGCGCCGCTGCTGCTGGCGTTTGCCGACGGCGACCGAGCCGCAATGCGCGGCTTTGCGATCGCGATCGCGGCGGTGCTCGTCGTGGGGCTTCCGCTTGCACTCGTAAATCGGTCGAGCATGAGCTTAGGGTCAAGAGACGGCTGCGTGACCGTTGCGCTTGCGTGGATAGTCATCTCCGTATTCGGCGCTATACCGTTTTATGTCAGCGGTGTCATCACCGCCCCGGGCGATGCGATATTCGAGACCGTGTCGGGATTTTCGACGACCGGCGCAACGATATTGGACGATGTCGAGGCCGCACCGAGGGCGATCCTGCTCTGGCGCAGCATCACGAACTGGGTCGGCGGCATGGGAGTTCTGGTGTTCATGCTTGCGATCGTGCCCGCTGCCCGTGAGGGCAGCTCGATGTTCCTGCTGCGGGCGGAGTTCCCCGGCCCGATGGCGGGCAAGCTCGTCCCGAGGATGCAGAAGTCGGCAAAGCTTCTGTACGAGATATACATCCTCTTGACCGCTGCACAGGTTCTGCTGCTCGTTCTCGGCGATATCCCGCTGTTTGACAGCGTGAATATTGCCCTCTCTACCGTCAGCACCGGCGGCTTTGCGATCAGAAACGGCAGCTTGGTGTCCTACGGCAGCTATGTACAGACCGTGACGCTGGTGTTCATGACGCTGTGCAGCATGAGCTTCAGCATTTTCTACTGCCTCGTCGCCCGTGAGCTTCTGCGCATAAAGCGCAATCACGAGCTGCGTGTGTTCGGTGTGCTCGTTCTGGGCATGGCGCTTGTCATCGGCATCTCGTCGGCTGCGCAGTTTGCGACTGCCGGCGAGGATATCCGCCATTCGCTGTTCCAGGTCATTTCAATTATCAGCACCACCTGCTATGTGTCGGTTGACGCAGGGCTGTGGTCGCCGTTTGTTTGGTCGCTGCTGCTGGTTCTCATGATAACCGGCCCCATGTCGGGCTCGACCGGCGGCGGCATGAAGCTTTCAAGGGTCATGATCCTTGCAAAAAGCACCTACCGAGCCATCGCCAAGGCCATCACCCCGGGCTCGGTGCACCTTATCAGGGTCGATGACGAGGTCGTTGACGAGGAGACCGTATCATCGGTAAACAGCTTCGCCGTTGCGTATCTCATGGCACTTGTTATTACGGCGGTGATACTCTCGCTTGACGGGCTCGACTTCGGCAAGGGCATCGTCGTTGCGATATCGAGCATCGGTAATATCGGCTACGGCATCGATGCAAACACCTTCACCTACGGCGTGTCGGGCCTGTCGGTTCCGAGTAAGCTCGCCCTGTGCTTTGACATGTTCCTCGGCCGCCTTGAGATATTCCCCCTGCTTATAATGTTCGCCCCCGCAACATGGAGAAAGTGATAGGAGGTCACGCAATGGGTTTTTCGCTATTCGGCAGGAAGCCGACAGCGCCGGACACTGGCTACGCCAAGCGGTTGGAGAGCCTGAAAACGGAGTTTTCCGGCGACTGCATCACCCGCAAAAACGGTACGCTGCTGCTCTGCCCGGGCAAAATTCCGAAGTGCCGGCACATGCTGTTTGTCGGGCTGAGCGACAAGCTCATCAAGGAGTTTCTCGCCGACGGATATAAAAACAAATTCCCCGAGGACTACAGGCAGTTTCTGCGCTATACGAACGGGGCGGAGCTTTTTTGGACAAGGCGTACTACCGCAAACGGCGTTCCGTTTGCAAAGTCCATGCTGTCGTTTTACGGTTTGCCGAGAACTCAGCCGTTCGGCCGACCGAACGATATGGAAGAGCCGTATGACATAAGGGTCGAGGATCTGGGGCGGCACAAGGAAACGCCGCAGACATGGCTCAAATTCGGCTCTTACTGCATTGGCGGCAATGTAAATGTGGACACGCAGCTTTTTATCGACACCGAGAGCGGCAAGGTCTATGCCTGCAATAAAAACGAAAGCGCCGTGCTCGACACATGGGACAGTTTTGACGAGTGCTTCTGCTCGATATTCGACAGTCTCGCCGCCTGCCCACCCGAGTGCGAGTTTTGAATACTGCATAAAATGAAGAAAGCGACCGGTTTCCGGTCGCTTTTGCGTTACTTTATCTTGCATATCTCACAATGTATCTCGCCTGTGGGGCCGAGTTCGAGCTTTGCCCAGGTGCGGTTGAGGCCTTGACCGGCGGTGCCGGGGTTGAGGACGAACATGCCGCCTATGTTGTCATAACCTGCCCTGTGCGTATGGCCGAACATGACAATCTGCGCACCGCTGCACTCGGCGGCGTACAAGAGTGTGTCGAGCCTGCCGCTGCGGACGGCGTAGCGGTGGCCGTGCGTCAAAAACGCCTTCATGCCGCATAGATCAATGACCTTGTACTCGGGGTCATAGCTGTCATAATCGCAGTTGCCGGGCACGGTGCACACGGGTATTTCAGGAAACTCACGCATTAGGCGCTCGGCGTCACGCATACCGTCTCCGAGGTGGATGACCTGATCGGGGCGATACTCCCGCACGGCATCCATCATGCCCTGTGCCAGACCGTGGGTGTCGGAAAAAACGGCAATTTTCATTGTAAACCTCCGCAGTATAGGTGAATATAATAGACCGGGTGATGACTTATGAAGGACTTGGAACGGCTGGGCGAGGAGCTCAGCCGCAGCGGAAAGGGCGAACGGCTCAAAAGCCTTGCCGACACCGCCGAGGGTAAGGCGGTCAGCCGCATGGTAGACCAGGAGAAATTAGAGCAAGCCGCAAAAAGCGGCGACACCGCAGCACTCAAGGATATCCTCTCGCAGGTACTGAGCACCGACGAGGGCAAAAGGCTTGCCGAAAAGCTTAAAAAAGCGATGGAGTGAAAGGAGCGCTGCCTGTGAGCGAGTTTGAGGATAAGCTCAATGAGCTGCTGAATGATCCGGGACAGATGGAGCGGATAGCAGGCATTGCAAAGTCGCTCATGGGCGGCGAAGCTCCGCCGGAACCTGCGCCGGACACGGGGTCGGATGAAGGACTTCTTAAAAAAATAAGCGGGCTTATGAAGAGCTCGGAAGCTAAGACCTCGAACGACAAAAAGCTTCTCGAGGCCATGCGCCCGTATCTGTCGGAAAAGCGGCGCAGCAAGATGGACAAAGCGATGAAGATAGCAAAGCTTGCGTCCATAGCGTCAATAGCGGCGCAGTTCGGAGGCGATGACGATGGCAATGTATAACCGCTACCGCGGAAATTCCGGCAGACCCGAAAAGGTCGCCGAGCCCAAGGAGCAAAATCGCAGACCGCCGCCCCCGCCGCCGAGACCTGCGCAGAAAAAGCCGCCGAACCAAATGCCGCTTTTAGGCGGCTCGCTGTCACGGCTCATCCCGGAAAAGTTAGGCGAGCTCGAGACGGAGGATCTGCTTTTGATACTCATCCTCTATCTCATGTACCGTGAGAGCGGGGACAAAGATCTGCTTATCATTATGGGTGCGATGTATCTTTTGTAATATTTAAGAAGCCGTCCTGCTGGGACGGCTTTCAGGTGGTCTTGAAGTGTTCGATTATCGCATCGGCGATTCGCTCGGCGGCGTGACCGTCACCGTAGGGGTTTACGGCGTTCGCCATGTGCTCGTAGGCTGCGGGGTCTGTGAGCAAAAGCTCTGCGTCACGGAGAATATCGTCACGGCGCACACCGGTGAGCTTCACCGTGCCCGCCTCGACCGCTTCGGGGCGCTCGGTCTCACGGCGCAGAAGCAAAACGGGCTTGCCCAGCGCCGGAGCCTCCTCCTGCAGGCCGCCGGAGTCGGTCATGACAAAATAGCTGCTGGAAAGCAGAAGACGCATATCCAATGCGTCCAACGGCTCGATGAGCTTCACATTTTGCGTGCTGCCGAGAATTCTTTTCGCCGCACTGCGCACCTCGGGCGCACTGTGCACGGGGTAGATAACGGTAATATCGCCGTGCCGCTCGGCAAGCTCTTTCACGGCGGAGAAAATGCTCTCCATCGGCTCACCGTAGTTTTCACGGCGGTGGCAGGTGAGGGTCACGATCCTGCGTGAAAAATCGAGCTGCGCAAGCTCCGGCGAGCGAAACGCCGTGCGCTTTGACGGCATTTTCATCGCATCGATGACCGTGTTGCCGGTGACGAAAATTTCGCCCGGGACACGCTCACGCCGCAGGTTCTCGGCGTTGGCCTCGGTGGGCACAAAGTTCAGCGCCGCAAGGCGGGATATCAGGCAGCGGTCGGCCTCCTCGGGAAAGGGGCTTTGTAGATCATATGTCCGCAGACCGGCTTCGACATGGCCTACGGGAATTTTTGCGTAAAATGCGGCGAGGGCGGCGGCAAGCGCCGTTGCGGTGTCGCCGTGGACGAGCACGAGGTCGGGCTTTGCCTGCGCAAGGCAGCCCTCCATGCCCGTAAGCACCTTGGCGGTGACAGAATACAGCGACTGTCCCTCGGTCATGATATCAAGGTCATAGTCCGGCTCAAGCTCAAAACAGCGTAGCACGCAGTCGAGCAACTGCCGATGCTGGGCGGTGACGCATACAATGCTCTCCGTCTCCGGACGCTTTTCCAGCTCCCGCACGAGCGGGAGCATTTTTATCGCCTCGGGTCTTGTCCCGAAGACGGACATGACCTTAATTTTCTTCATTTTTCTCTTCCGTTTCCTCGGCGGCAGGCGCTTGGGCGGCCGGCTCGTGGTGGAGATGGATGTTTTTATTGTGCCTGAACACGAACCACCAGATGCACACGGCAATCGCAAAGGCGATGGCGGCGAGGATGTTTCTTGCAGGACCCTTCGAGGTTATCAGCACGGCGGCAAGGCCGAGGATCGCCGATATCGCATACAAAACGGCGACTGCCTGCTTCTGATTCAGACCCATGTCGAGCAACTTGTGGTGGAAATGGCTTCTGTCGGCGTGAAACGGGCTTTGACCGTGCAGGATGCGGCGGGTAAAGGCGCAGATGGTGTCCGAAAGCGGGACGGCGAGTGCCAGCACCGGCAGGATAAAGGTCACGATGGCGTAGAACTTGAACATGCCGATGACCGAAGCCGTTGCGAGAATGTAGCCTAACAGCAGAGCGCCCGTGTCGCCCATGAAAATTTTCGCCGGATTGAGGTTATACGGGATAAAGCCGAGGCACGCTCCGCACAGGGCGGCGAGTATCGTCGCAACATTGCTGTTGGAGTCGGAAACGAGCATCGACACGACGAGCATAGTCAGCGATGCGATGGCGGAAACGCCGCAGGCAAGTCCGTCAAGCCCGTCGATGAGATTAACGGAGTTTGTGCAGCCGACTATCCACAGTATCGTCACGGGGACGGAAAGTATGCCGATGGTGATGGCCTGAGAGCTCGTTATATGCAGGGGATTGGTGACGACATTTATGATGATGCCCGAGAGCACCGCAATGACGGCGGCGAGTATCTGCACGCCGAACTTGAGCCATGCGTTGAGGTTAAGAACATCGTCTATCGCACCGACGACGGCGATGAGTATCGCACCGACTAAGATGCCTCGTACCTGCGTTGTGATATTCGCAAACAAAAGCACCGAGATTAAAAATCCTGTAAATATCGCCAGACCGCCCATGCGGGGTATCGGGTGGCTGTGGATATGGCGCTTTTTGTCGGGAATATCGATAGCTCCGACCTTGACCGCAAAGTTCTTCACGAGCGGCGTCGCTATAAATGAAATGCCAAATGCAATAACTAATGCAAGGATTATCTTTATCCAAGCAGCCGTGCTGTAATCGACCATAGCTGTCTCCGAAAAAATTTATATCTTTAAAATTTCCGCTAAGTTAAACCGTCGGATATTTTCGCTCAGGCAAGGCTGGGCGTGCAGGGAATACCATGGCGTATTTCCCGGCGCTCCAACGCAGCATGAGCGGAAACAGACCCGTCAGAATTTAGGTTTTTCTACTAAACCTATCTTCTTGTAAACCTTGCGCAGGGTCTTGCGGGCGATGTAGCTTGCCTTCTGAGCGCCCTCGGTGTAGACCTTTTCAAGATACGCCTTGTCGGCGAGGATGCGCTCTGCCTCCTCACGAATGGGGCGCAGCATCTCTATAACGGCATCGCCGACGGCGGGCTTGAACGCACCGTAGCCGAGACCGTCAAATTCTTTCTCGATTTCGTCAAAGCTCTTGCCCGTGACGGCGGCGTAAATGTTCATGAGGTTGGAAACGCCGGGCTTGTTCTCGGGGTCAAAGCGCACGCAGTGCTCGGTGTCGGAATCGGTGACGGCACGCTTAAACTTGCGTGCGATATCCTCGGGCTTCTCCAAGAGGAACACGCAGCCGTTGGGGTCGGACTTGCTCATCTTCGAGGAGGGGTTGCCAAGACCCATGACCCTTGCGCCCACCTTGGGGATGTACGCCTCGGGAATTTTGAAGGTCTCGCCGTAGAGGTTGTTAAAGCGGGTGGCGATATCCCTTGTCAGCTCGCAGTGCTGGCGCTGATCCTCACCGACGGGAACGAAATCCGCCTGATAAAGCAGGATGTCCGCCGCCATGAGAGCGGGGTAGGTGAACAGGCCGCCGTTAATGTTGTCGGCGTTCTTTGCGCACTTGTCCTTAAACTGCGTCATGCGGCTTAGCTCGCCGAACATGGTGTAGCAGTTGAGTATCCAGCCGAGCTCGGCGTGCTCATGCACATGGCTCTGCAAAAACAGTGTGTTCTTCTCGGGATCGAGACCGCAGGCGATGTACTGCGCAAGCTGCGTGAGCGCACGGCGGCGGAACTCCGTCGGATTCTGGCGCACGGTAAGCGTGTGCAGATCGGCCATGAAGTAGTAGCAATCAAACTCATCGGCAAGCGCACTCCAGTTCTTCACCGCACCTAAGTAGTTGCCTAAATGCAGGTCGCCCGAGGGCTGGATGCCGGAAAGCATTATCTTCTTCGTAGTATTTTCCATTTTAATTATCGCCTTTCAGGAAATTCTATTATGCTAATCTAGCATTGTATCATTTTACTTCTCACTTGACAATAACGAAAATGTAAAATAGTATATAGGAGTAGAATAATTAAGCTGACTTCGGATTGAACGGAGGTAAAAATGATAGACGAAAAATGGTTTTCCGAGCAGGAGGCACGCATCCCCAAGGGCGAGGCGCGCACCCGCTTTGCTCCCAGCCCCACGGGCTATATGCATGTGGGCAACCTTAGAACGGCGCTGTACACATGGCTCATCGCCCGCCACAACAAGGGCAAGTTTATCCTGCGCATCGAGGACACCGATCAGGAGCGCCTTGTCGAGGGTGCAGTCGATGTAATCTACCGCACGCTGACAGAGTGCGGCCTTGATCACGACGAAGGCCCGGATATCGGAGGCCCCGTAGGTCCGTATGTCCAGACCGAGCGCCGCGGGCTTTACGGCAAATACGCCGAGCTTCTTGTCGAAAAGGGCTGCGCCTACCGCTGCTTCTGCGAAAAGAGCGAGGCTGACGAGGATGCAGGCTTTGAAAAGGTCGCCGATCCCTGCCGCAGCATGAGCAAGCAGGAGAGCGACCGCCGTGCCGCCGCCGGTGAACCGCATGTCATCCGCCAGCGCATCCCCGAGGAGGGCACGACCACCTTCCATGACGAAATTTTCGGCGACATCACCGTTGAGAACAAGACCCTTGACGATCAGGTGCTCATAAAGCGTGACGGACTGCCGACCTATAACTTTGCAAATGTCGTCGACGACCACCTCATGGGCATCACCCATGTCGTTCGCGGCTCGGAGTATCTGTCGTCGTCGCCGAAGTACAATCTGCTGTACGAGTCGTTCGGCTGGCCTATCCCCTGCTATGTCCACTGCTCGCCGGTCATGCGTGATGCGCACAACAAGATGTCCAAGCGCCACGGCGACCCGTCTTATGAGGATCTCATCGCACAGGGCTACCTGACCGACGCCGTCGTCAACTATGTCGCCCTGCTCGGCTGGAGCCCCGGCGGTGAGCGTGAGGTCTACACCATGAACGAGCTTGCCGAAATTTTCGAGCTCAAGGGACTTTCCAAGTCTCCGGCCATTTTCGACATTGAAAAGCTCAAGTTCTTTAACGCCGAGTATATCCGTGCAATGAGCCCCGAGGCCTTTGCCAAGGCCGCAGAGCCGTTTATCCGTCAGGCGGTCAAGAATCCCGAAATTGACCCGGCGGCAATCGCGGCACTGCTCCAGCAGCGCACCGAGGTTTTGACCGATATCCCCGAGAAGTTAGATTTCTTCGACACGCTTCCCGAGTACGACACGGCGCTGTTCGTGCATAAAAAGTCCAAGACCGACGAGGCGGGCTCGCTTGAGATGCTCAAGGCGATGCTGCCCGTGTTTGAGGCGATAGACGATTGGTGCGACGAGACTATTCTCACCGCCATGACCGATATGGCCGCACGCTGCGAGTGCAAAAATGCCAAGGTCATGTGGCCTGTGCGCATTGCCGCAGCCGGCAAGGCGGTCACCCCCGGCGGTGCGGTCGAGATCTGCCGCATCCTCGGCAAAGCCGAGACCCTGCGCAGAATGAATGTCGCCATCGAAAAGCTTGAAAAAAGCCTCGGATAAATGGCTGATATTATAATCGTCGTTGACGACGAAAAGGAAATTGCCGATCTTATCGCTCTTTACCTTGATAACGACGGCTTTGAGGTGCATAAGTTCCTCACGGGTGCCGATGCGCTTAAATTTGTCGAAAAATGCGAGCCGGCGCTTGCCGTTTTAGATGTGATGCTGCCGGACACGGACGGCTTTGCGCTTTTGCGCAAAATGCGCGAAGCTCACGATTTTCCTGCCATCATGCTCACTGCACGCACAGCCGATTCCGACAAGATATTCGGGTTGACTCTCGGCGCGGATGACTACATAACAAAGCCGTTTAACCCTCTCGAGGTCACGGCGCGTGTCAAAACCGTTCTGCGCCGCTGCCGCAGGAGCGTCGATGACGGCTGCGAAAGGGATATCCGAGGTCTTGTGATAAACCGCGCAAGCCGCCGCTGCACGCTGTTCGGCAGTGAGCTTGCCCTCACGCCGACGGAATTTGATATCCTGTGGTATCTGTGCGATAACGCAGGCAAGGTGGTTGCGTCCGAGGAGCTGTTCGAGGCGGTGTGGAAGGAAAAATTCCTCACGAGCAGCAGCAATACCGTCATGGCGCACATTGGTCGACTGCGCGAGAAAATGCACGAACCGGCGCGAAATCCGAAATTCATAAAAACGGTGTGGGGTGTGGGCTATGAAATCGAAAAGTAAAAGCGCTATTCGCTCAGCGCTCACCCTGCTTGCCGTGCTTATAGTCGGAGCGGCGCTCATAGTTATGCTGCTGAGCTTTTTCGACAACAGCTTAAACGGCGTGCTGCGCGACTGGTTCGCTAGAAACTACATGATGAAATACTACGACCAGAGTGTGTCAACGAGCTATATTGAACCCGATTGGGGCAGCATAAAGAGGCTTGTAATGCGACTTTCGCTTGCAGCCTTTGCGGTTTTTGTCATTGCCGTTGCCTTCGTTTCGCGGCTTCGCGTGAATGCCGAGCGCCGCAGCATAGGCAATGCGGTCGGGCAGTTCATGCTCAGCGATACTCCCGACGGCAGCCTGCCGAACGAGATAGCCGTTCCCCTGAGCAATGCCAAGGTCGAGCTGATGCGCTCGCAGCGCCTTCTGCAAGAGGAGACCGCGCGCAAAAACGACCTTGTCATGTACCTTGCGCACGATTTGAAAACGCCGCTGGCATCCGTCATCGGTTATATCACGCTTCTGCACGACGAGCAGCAGATAAGCCCCGAGCTGCGCGAAAAATACCTGTCGATAACGCTCGACAAGGCGCAGCGGCTCGAGGATCTGATAAACGAGTTTTTCGAGATCACGCGCTTTAATCTCTCGACGGTTACGCTTGATTATACAAGCATTGACCTTGTGCGCCTGCTCGAGCAGCTCAGGTTCGAGTTCATGCCCATGCTCAGGAAAAAATCGCTCACCTGCACACTGTGCACGCCCGAAACGCTGCCTGTGCGCTGCGACGCCGGCAAAATGCAGCGCGTTTTTGATAATCTTCTGCGCAACGCAGTGCTGTACAGCTATCCCGGCACTGAGATCGTGATAAACGCACAGCTCGAGGGCGAAAATGCTTCTGTCAGTGTTTTAAACCGTGGGAATACCATCCCCGAGGAAAAGCTGCGGCGCATATTCGAGCAGTTTTACAGACTTGATGCCGCACGCTCATCCTCCGGCGGTGCAGGACTGGGTCTTGCCATTGCAAGCAACATCGTCACCCTCCACGGCGGCAGCATAAACGCACGCAGTGTTGATGAGACGATAGAATTTACAGTCACCCTTCCCGTTTTGGCAGGCTGATTTCCGCCCATGCTGCGTTAAAGCCCTTGACAATACAGGCAAGTGTTGCCTGTGCGCTTTGCCTTGTCTGAACGAAAATCATCTCTCCCAAAATTGCAAGCTCTGCCGACGGAAATAACTGCCGACAGGCGTCCGACTCTCATCTGCTGTAGGAAAATCGTAAGATTTTCGGGCGAAAAGCATCACAATTTCATAGGGTGAAACGGATAAACAAAGCTCCTGTTTTTGCTACGATAACAGCGAAAACAGGAGCTTTTTTTGCTCTTGGGGAGGAAGCCAATGAAAAAAGTTTTATCCGTTTGTGTTTGCGTGTGCATTTTACTTTTGCAGCTTTCCGGCTGCTCATATGTCAAATCGCTGCCGCCCGGCGAGCCCAGCGACGCCGAAAAGCTCGAGCAGATTCGCTCAAGCGATGAGTATCCCGAAATTCTCGTGGAAACGGCGGAAAAGTGTCCGCAAACGATAGACTATGTTTACAACTATCCGAAGCTGAAGGACAAGCACTTTACCATCGACCTTAGTGCCGATGCGCACAGCGGCACTGTTCCTCTGTTCATCCAATGGGATGAGCGCTGGGGCTACGAAAGCTACGGCAGCGGCTTTGTCGGCACCGCCGGCTGCGGTCCGACCTGCCTTTCGATGGCTGCGGTGTATCTTACGAAAGATCCCGAGTATTCGCCGCTTTTCGTTGCCAAAATGGCGGAGGAAAACGGCTACTGCGTACCGGGAAACGGCAGCTCGTGGACGCTTATAAGCGAAGGCAGCGCCTTGCTGGGGCTATCGGCAACCGAGCTTCCGCTGTGGGAAGGGTCAATGAAAAATGCGCTGGATTCCGGCGCAATCATAATCCTTGCGCTCGGTCCGGGCGATTTCACAAGCAGCGGACATTTTGTCGTCGTGACCGGCTGCGACGATTCAGGCTTCACGGTAAACGACCCGAACAGCATCGACAATAGCCTCCGTCACTGGAGCTATGAGCGCCTGTCGGGGCAGATATCGAACCTGTGGAGCGTGTCAATTAAAAATTAAGTTAATATTAAGCACCTCTTGAGGACAAGATATCCTTGAGAGGTGTTTTTATGTATATCAAGAAGAAAACCTTTATTTTAATAATAACATATCTGTCGGCGGCGGCAATCGCCTTCGGGGCGTACTCGGCAGTGCTGTCGGTCGGCGGCGCAGGCTACCGCAGCACCGCACGCTACGGCTATGAGCACGCCTTCGGCGAGGTGGTCACGGCGGCGGAAAAACTGAGCGACGCTCTGCACAGGGGCGCTTACGCAACCGGTGCGGAGATGTCGGCCTCGGTCTGCGCCGATGTCTACGGCAGCTGCCTGACGGCGGGCATGACCATGTCCGAGCTGCCGTTTTCCACGCAGGAGCTTGAAAACACCGCACGCTTTGTCGGCGTTGCGGCGGATTTTTCACAGTCGCTCATGGGAAGCGGCGGCTTTGACGATAAGACCCGGAAAAGCTTTGCAGAGCTTTACAAGACCGCCGAGAGCATCACCGAAGCGCTCGATGAGCTGCGTGACGATATCGACAACGGCACGGTGAAGATGGACGAGCCGGAGGCGCTGTTTGGCGACACCGGCGCATCGCTTTTAAGCACCGCCATGCTCGAAATGGAAAGCGGCATCGGCGAGCTGCCGGAGCTGAGCTACGACGGCAGGTACAACAAGGCGGCCGCCGAGGAGTGCAAAGACCCTATTACCGAGGATGAAGCACGCACGATAGCCGCCGATTTTCTCGGCCTTGAGGGCGACGAGATATCGCTTCAGTACCGCAGTGAGGCCGGAGCAACGAGCTTCGAGCATGAGGATAAAAGCATCCTTGTCGACGGCTGGGGCAATGTCGTGTCATTGAGCTCATCCCGAATCGTCACGGGCGACATGCCCGCCGAGGACATGGAAAAAGCGGCAAAAGAATTTTTAACAAAGCATGGTTTTGATCATATGCATTTAGCGTCCTCGGAACGCATGGGAAATTTGCAGTCCATGCGCTTTGAGCGCCTTGACGGCGGCGTGCGCTGCGAGAAAGACAGCGTCAGAATTTCCGTCGCCGCCGATGACGGCACGGTCTATTCCTTTGACGCAAGCGGACATTATTCCGATACCCAAAAGCACGCAAAGCCCGGGAGCATCGTGACCCAAACGCAGGCAGCGTCGGCGCTGCCGAAGGGGCTGAGCGCAAAGCCAAAGGGCATGGTCTATGCCGAAACGGCGGGCGGCAATGAGCGTCTGTGCTATGAGTTTGAGTGCGAAAGCAAAAACGACGACACCCTGCGCATCCTCGTCGATGCCGAGACCGGCGAGCAATATCGCATATCGTTTGTATAATTATAATTATATAATAAA
>ENA-UONV01000253-UONV01000253.1-human-gut-metagenome-genome-assembly--contig:-CS4-NODE-253-length-72291-cov-8.134573_pt1 | contig 72291 bp, 71 predicted proteins | sample MGYA00242461_ERZ724008 | MGnify/ENA metagenome assembly ERZ724008 | reverse complement strand
GATTTTGCTTCATAGCACGGCGCGCGTGAATATTATCCTTGACAAAACACGCTTACGGAGTTAAAATAATATAAGGTATCGAGGTACCCCATCAACAAGCGGAAAGGAAAATATCATGCACCGTAAACAGCCCGTAAAAAGAATTATCGCTGCGGCGGCAGCACTGCTGATACTGCTCGCATCCGCATCTTGCGGAAAAACACCGGCAGGTCCCGACGGCTCCGATGTCAGCTCGGATATCGGCTCCGATATCACGACCGCGATCCCGACAGAGGATACCGGTAAGGACACGGATACCTCCGCACCCGACGGCAGCACGACATCCTCATCTCCCGCAGAAACAACGGCGCCGGGAACGGGAGCGGCACATGATGACACCACGCCCGCAGCATCGGAAACGTCAAAAACACCGGAAAGCACAAAAGCTCCCGAAACGGAAAAGCCGACAACAACGATACCGGAGGAAACGACAAAAATGAATGTTCCCGACGAACCTACCACCACCGTGCTGAACTATGCCGACAAAAAATGTATGTGGCTGTCTCAGTTTGACCTCAACAAGGTCTATGCAAACGGCGGCTCACAGCGCAGCTCCGCTCAGTTCACCGGATACATAAAAAAGATACTCGCAAACGTTAAAAAGGACGGCATCAACACAATAATTGTACAGGTGCGTCCGTATGCCGACAGTATGTACCCCTCGGATGTATATCCCATGTCGTCGTATGTCGTCGGTGCCTACGGAAAAGAGGCATCCTACGATCCGTACGCTATCGTTATCGACGAAGCGCACGCGCTCGGGCTTTCGGTCCATGCGTGGATAAACCCTATGCGCGCCATGCTAGTCAAGGAAATAACCAAGGTCCCGCAGAAATACAGGATACGCTCGTGGTATGACGACACGTCTACTCGCGGCAAGTACGTCGTTACGGTCGGCGACCGCTTTTACCTCAACCCAGCATATCCCGAGGTCAGACAGCTCATCATCGACGGCGCAGCCGAGATACTCGCAAGGTACAAGGTAGACGGGCTGCATATGGACGACTACTTCTACCCCACTCAGGACGCATCGTTCGACTCAGCAGCATATTCCGCGTATAAAAAGGACGGCGGAAAATCGTCTCTTGCCGACTTCAGACGCGACTGCCTTTCAAAGCTTGTCGCAGGACTTTACAGCACCGTAAAAGCCGCGGACGGCAGCATTCTGTTCGGAATAAGCCCGGCAGGAAATATCAATACCGTATACGAAAAACAGTACGCCGACGTTTACCGCTGGTGCTCCGAAAAGGGATATCTCGACTACATCTGCCCGCAGGTCTATTTCGGGCTCGAGCACCAGACCTACGACTTCAAAAAAGTCTCAAAGACCTTCCAGAGCATAATCAAGACAGATTCTGTCGAGCTTATAATCGGCATGACGCTCGGCAAGGCAAAATCGGGCACCGATCAGTATGCGGGAAGCGGCAAAAACGAGTGGAAGGAACACAAGGACGTGCTCGTGCGCTGCCTTGAGTACACAAAGTCGCTTGAAAAATGCCGCGGCGTTGCATACTTCTGCTATCAGTATTTTTACGATCCGATAAGCGGAGCCTCGGTCTCCGAAACCAAAACAGAGCGCGATAATTTCATACCGCTGCTTAAGACCATAACATGGACAGACCGATAAAGCAAATCAAGGATAAACAAATATAAGGAACCCCAAAGAAAGGAATCCTCCCGAAAAATGATCGAACTGAGACACATCAGCTTTGAGGCGGACGGCGGCGACGAACGCGGCGGTCAGCCCAAAGAAATACTGCACGACATCAACCTGACGGTTAACGATCGCTTTGTTGCGATAACGGGACCGAACGGCGGCGGCAAATCCACGCTTGCAAAAATAATCGCGGGCATCTACACACCCACATCGGGTCAGATACTGCTCGACGGTCAGGATATCACCGCTCTCTCGGTGACGGAGCGCGCCCGCGCGGGCATCAGCTATGCCTTCCAGCAGCCCGTAAGATTCAAGGGCTTGCGCGTGCGCGACATACTCGACCTTGCCGCCGGACGCAAAAACGATCTCGACGAATCCTGCGCATACCTCTCCGAGGTCGGGCTCTGCGCGCGCGACTATATCGACCGCGAGCTGAACGCGAGCCTGTCGGGCGGCGAATTAAAGCGCATTGAAATAGCAACGATACTCGCGCGCGGCACAAAGCTTTCCATATTTGACGAGCCCGAGGCGGGCATCGATCTCTGGAGCTTTCAGAACCTCATCCGCGTGTTTGAAAAAATGTACGAAACCACGCGCGGCAACATCATGATAATCAGCCATCAGGAGCGCATACTCAACATCGCCGACACCATAGTGGTGCTGAAGGCGGGGCGGATAGATGCCGTCGGACCGCGCAGCGAGATACTGCCCGGGATTCTCAATTCGGCAGCAAGCGGTGCCTGCCGCGTGCTCACAGACAGAATAGAGGGGGTGACTCTTTAATGGACGCGATCGAAAAAAAGCTGCTGCATGAAGTGGCGGATCTCGATGCCCTTCCCGTGGGCGCATACAATATACGCGAAAACGGAAAGCTCGGCGGGCGCAACACGACCGCAAACATCGACATTCAGACAAAAAAGGACAAACCCGGCATCGACATTTATATCAAGCCCGGCACGGTCAACGAGAGTGTGCACATTCCCGTGATACTCAGCGAGACCGGACTTTACGATATGGTGTACAATGATTTTTACATCGGAGAGGGCTGTGACGTCGTGATAGTTGCGGGCTGCGGCATACACAACGGCGGCTGCGGCACATCGCAGCACGACGGCATCCATACCTTCTACGTCGCCAAGGGTGCTCATGTGAAATATATTGAAAAGCACTACGGCGAGGGTGAAGGCAGCGGCAAACGCCTTATGAATCCGACCACTGTCGCTCACATCGCCGAGAACGGCATCATGGAAATGGAAACGACGCAGATATCCGGCATCGACGACACCCTGCGCTGCACAAAAGCCGACCTTGCGGCGGGCGCTAAGCTGGTTATACGCGAAAAGATACTGACCACCGGAGATCAGAACGCACACACCGACTTCACCGTTGACCTTAACGGCGAGGGCAGCTCTGCCGACGTCGTGTCGCGCAGCGTTGCCAAAAACGACAGCCGTCAGCAGTTTGACAGTCTTATAAACGGCAATTCCGCCTGCCACGGTCACACCGAGTGCGACGCCATAATAATGGACAACGGCCGCGTTCTCGCCAAACCGTGTCTTGCCGCAAACAACATCGACGCCTCGCTCATCCACGAAGCTGCCATCGGCAAAATAGCCGGCGAGCAGCTCATCAAGCTCATGACGCTCGGTCTTACCGAAAAGGAAGCCGAAGAGCAGATCGTCGCAGGCTTTCTTGCATAAGATAATAAGATAATAAATAAAAAACGAACCCCGCAGCGGCGTTGCCGCTGCGGGGTTCGTGCGTACCGCGGTCATACGACCGGTACGGCGTGCGTTTCAAGTATATTTTTCAGTGCCGTCATGGAGCTTGTGTGGCTCCGCGCTACACGGATATTCCGCTTTTTGGCCTGACCTGTCGCCAGATCAAGCATTTTGTGCGACATGGTGCTTGTAAAGAGGACCAGAAGATCGGGCGTTCCGAAGTTCTGAATGCCCCGGTCCGTCTTCATGTATATCTTTGCACTGCATGAATACGATCTGCAAAGTTCTTCATACTGCCTTGCCATGCGCTCGTTTCCGCCTACTATAACTACGCTCATTAGTCGCCTCCTTTTTGATAACGGGACTTATTTCTTTCCGCCGAACAGTCCGAAGAGCCCGCCCTTCTTCTCATACGGCTCTGTTTTCATACCGGTGAGCTTATAGCCCGTAGCGCCAATGACCGCTCTGAGCTTTTCCTCATCCGGCGCGCTGTCGGCAATTATCACCGACTCTCCCTTTGCGTGCGAGGACGTTACTTTCTTTACCGCGAAATTTTCGCGGATGCATTCATTGACGTGCGCCTCGCACATTCCGCACATCATACCGTCTATTTCAAGCGTGATCTTTACCATTTCCGTTTTCCTTCCTGATAAAGTATCTCACCGCAGCCTTTGCGCCGATGACCAGCACAGCCGTGGCAACGGCAACAACTGTTGCCAATAACATTCGATCGAATTCCCTTCTATTCTGCCTTTCCCGCTTCCGTCCTGCGGCAGAGCGCCTCAAGACTTGCTTCGGGCATCTCCGCAAGCAGATAACAGGTGGCGGAGCCAACATCGCCGGCTCCCGGAAAACTGCCCTTCAGCAGCCCCTCGACCGAGTCGTAATACCTTACATACCTGTTTGCCGTCTCGTTGCCGAGCTCGGTGAGGAATGCGGCTCCGTAGGCATTTTTGCTTACAAGCCCCATTTCGGTAAATGTGTTCATCATATTGTGTACGCTCGGTTTTGAAAGCCCGAGTGAGGAGGCGATATCAACGCTGCGTGTGCCCGCGCCTTCCTTTTCAAGCGTCTTCAGCGCAAGCAGATAACGTATGTTCGCCGCCGTCAGAGCAATTCGGTTAGCCATTGCTTACTCCATGTTTTTTTAAAACGGAGCCGTCGGGAGCAAACGCTCCCGACAGCTCCGGCTTCGGAAAATTACTTCTTTGAGTGGCAGGAGCCAGCCATGGGGCAGGATCCGCACTTGCAGCCGCAGCTTGATTTTCCCTTCTTCTTGTCTTTGACAAGGGTCACGATAATTGCCGCAACCATGATTGCAAGAACAGCGCATATGATTATTGTAACAATATTCTCAGCGATCCACGCAAACATTCCGAATGACTCCTTTCACTTTTTGTTTAAAGGGGGATCAGTTGACTTTGACCTTCGTGGTCAGCTTGGTCGCTTCCTTGTAAGGACGCACGAGCATCCAGATCATTCCGGCAAGCACCGCAACGGCAAAGATAAGACCGATAACGTTGACATTTCCGGTGAAGAGACCGCCGAACTGGTTGACCATAAGAGCGATGCAGTATGCAAAGCCGCACTGATAACCGATAGCGAACCATGTCCACTTTGCGTTGTTCATCTCACGCTTGATAGCGCCGATAGCCGCGAAGCAGGGTGCGCAGAGGAGGTTGAATACGAGGAAGGAATAACCCGTGATGCCGTTGAAGGCAGACGCGATATTCTGGTAAACGGTCCCGTCGCCGCCTCCGTAGAGGATGCCGAGCGTACCGACAATGTTTTCCTTTGCGACAAGTCCCGTGATGGATGCCACGGCAGCCTGCCAGTTGCCCCAGCCGAGAGGCTTGAAGATCCAGGCGATCACACCGCCGATAGCGGCAAGAATGGATTTGTCGATCTCTTCATCCGAGAGCATTCTGAACGAGCCGTCAACAACTCCGAAGTAAGTGGTGAACCAGACAAGGATGGTGGAAAGGGTGATGATCGTGCCGGCTTTCTTGATGAAGGACCAGCCGCGTTCCCACATTGAGCGGAGAACGTTGCTGAGAGTCGGCCAGTGGTAAGCGGGAAGCTCCATAACGAAGGGAGCAGGCTCGCCGGAGAACATCTTGGTCTTCTTCAGCATGATACCGGAAACGATGATGGCAGCCATACCGATGAAGTAAGCGGAGGTAGCGACAAGAGCCGAACCGCCGAACAGAGCACCCGCGATCATTCCGATAAACGGAACCTTAGCGCCGCAGGGGATAAATGTCGTGGTCATGATGGTCATACGGCGGTCACGCTCGTTTTCGATAGTACGGGATGCCATAATACCGGGAACGCCGCAGCCGACGCCGATGAGCATCGGGATAAAGGACTTACCGGACAGACCGAACTTGCGGAAGATACGGTCAAGAACGAATGCGATACGTGCCATGTAGCCGCAAGCCTCGAGGAATGCGAGCATCAGGAACAGAACGAGCATCTGGGGAACGAATCCGAGAACGGCGCCGACACCGGCAACGATACCGTCAAGGATAAGACCGCTGAGCCACTCGGGGCACACGGGGTCGTCGCTGTCAACGCGGAGAGCGTCGCCTATCAGAGTGGGGATGCCGGGGACCCAAACGCCGAAGTCGGCAGGATCGGGAGCGGCAAATTCCGCATTCTTGGTCTCAAAGTATTCCTTGGCTTCAAGGAATGACATCTGAACGACTGCATCGTTATTCTTCTCCGATTCGGGAACGGAAGAATAGTAAACAGTCAGATCGTTCTGCGCAAGAGTTTCCTCATCCTCAACGGTAACGGTGCCCGTTGCGTTGTCGGAGTCGGGCTTGAAGTTCTTGATCGCTTCAAGAGCTGCGGCAGCATCAAAATCTTCGGCTTCGGGATCTATTTCAACAAAGCCGTTGATTGCATTCAGCGCGTCGCTGTATTCGCCGTCCGCATCATTGTACTCGGCAGAGCCGATCCAGAGCAGGTGCCAGCCGTCGCCGAACACACCGTCGTTTGCCCAGTCGGTAGCAGGCGCACCGACCGCGACCATTGCGATGTAGTAAACAAGGAACATGACCACCATGAAGATCGGCAGACCGAGCCAACGGTTGGTAACGACCTTATCGATCTTATCGGAGGTGGAGAGCTGTCCGACGCTCTTTTTCTTGTAGCATGCCTTGATGATGGAGGCTATGTAAACATAACGCTCGTTGGTGATGATGGACTCGGCGTCGTCGTCAAGCTCCTCTTCGGCTGCCTTGATATCCTTTTCGATATGCGCAAGTGTTTCGGGAGCTATCTTGAGCTGATCGAGCACCTTATCATCGCGTTCGAAGATCTTGATGGCGTACCATCTCTGCTGCTCCTCGGGCAGACTGTGAACCGCAGCTTCCTCGATGTGAGCGATCGCATGCTCGACACAACCGGAGAAGGTGTGCTGAGGAATGGTCTTTACATTCTTTGCAGCGTCGATCGCGGCATCGGCTGCTTCCATGATACCGGTCCCCTTAAGAGCCGAGATCTCAACGATCTTGCATCCGAGCTGACGTGAAAGCTCTGCGGTGTTGATCTTGTCGCCGTTCTTCTTCACGACGTCCATCATGTTGATGGCGATAACTACCGGGATGCCCAGCTCGGTGAGCTGTGTGGTGAGGTAAAGGTTACGCTCAAGGTTGGTGCCGTCGATGATATTGAGAATGGCATCGGGGCGCTCGCCTATAAGATAATTTCTCGCCACAACTTCCTCCAGTGTGTAAGGAGAAAGCGAATAAATACCGGGAAGGTCGGTGATGATAACGCCGTCGTGCTTTTTGAGCTTACCTTCCTTCTTCTCTACCGTAACTCCGGGCCAGTTACCAACGAACTGGTTCGAACCGGTAAGAGCATTGAACAGTGTTGTTTTGCCGCTGTTGGGGTTACCCGCAAGGGCAATTCTTAATTCACTCATGTCTTGATCCTTTCCTGAATCGGGTTAGTTTTTGCTAACCGTTGATCTTTGAATATCGGGGATCGGCGTCCCCGTGCGTTATGCCGGTAAGAAGATCACTCAACCTCGATCATATCAGCGTCCGCCTTGCGGAGCGAAAGCTCGTATCCGCGCACAGTAACTTCGATCGGGTCGCCGAGCGGTGCAACCTTGCGGACGTAAACTTCGACGCCTTTGGTAATACCCATGTCCATGATGCGACGCTTGACCGCACCCTCGCCGTGAAGCTTTACGACTTTTACGGTATCTCCGATCTTTGCCTGCCTTAAGGTCTTCATTGCCTGTATCCTCCTTGATAGAATTGCATGACTTTATTGTTCGGGCACACAGTGCCGTCAAACCATGATTTTTCTTGCCATCTCTTCGCTGATGGCAACGCGGGATTCCTTGACGTTTACGATCACGTTCCCGCCGAGAGCGGTGATAACAGTCACGTTTCCGCCGACGACGAACCCGAGATTTTCAAGATGCTGCTTCACCTCGGCGTTCCCGCCTATTTTCTTTATCGTGTTTTCCTCGCCCACAACGGCAAGACTCAGTGGCATCATTTTCAAACTCCGCATACAGTCCGCAATTAGCACCCGCTAACCCAAGGACTTTATTATTGGTTAGCCCTTGCTAACCGTGCATAATGATACACGAATTCCGTCCGTTTGTCAAGTGTTTTTTTTCAAAAAAATCCCCCTTTTCGTCATTTTCGGCGCAATACACACTAAGTTAGCCTCAGCTAACCTTTTAATTGTTCAATTTGCCTATCAGAAAAGTATGCTGCTCCTCCCCTTCCCGACGGCAATTATTTTCCCAACGGCATTGACGGCACGGCTCACATCTGTTATAATAAATCAGAACAAAAAAGCCGAAAGGAATGTTGATAAAATGAAACTGAGACCCCCGGCAATACCGCTTATAACGGTCGATCCGTATTTTTCCGTATGGTCGGTAAACGACCGCCTTAACGAAGGCACCACACGCCACTGGACGGGCTCACCGAACACCATTGAAGGTACCGTTACCGTAAACGGCAAGGAATATGTCTTTATGGGCGACGCGGGAAAACGCGAAAAGATCCCGCAGACCGACTTTTTCTATGACGCGCTGACCACAAGCTATGTTTTAAAAAACGATGAGATAACGCTCGGCCTGCGCTTTATGACTCCGCTGTTTGCCGACGATCTTGAGATAATGACACGCCCCGTCTCATATCTCGCACTTTCCTGCACGACCGCCGACGGGTCGCCTGCCAAAATAAAGATATCGGCATCAGAAGAGCTTTGCCTCAATCTGCGCGGCGAAGGTACGGTCGCTGGTGAGACAATCGCCTTCCGCGGAGGCAAAGCCGTAAAAATGGGCAACACCGAGCAGAAGCCGCTCTGGCGAAGCGGAGACAATGTGCGCATCGACTGGGGCTATTTCTGGCTCGCCGCCAAGGGCGACGCCGATACATCGTTTATTGACGGCTCCGACGGCATGAAATACGCCGTGCTGAAAAAAACCGTAAAGTCGGGCGAAAATGCGCTTATAATGTTCGCATACGATGACACAGAAAGCATCGAATACTTCGGCAAGCATCTGCGCTCCGTCTGGAACAGCAAGGGCAAGACGATAGAAGAAGCTCTCGCCGATGCCGCTGAGGACTGGGTGAAGCTCGAACGCCGCGCCGACGAGTTTTCCAAAGAGCTGAGAACGGACGCTACCCTTGCGGGCGGTGAAAAGTATGCGGATATGCTGTCGCTCGCCTGGAGACAGGCTATCGCCGCTCACAAGGCGGTGCTTGACGAGAACGGCGAGCTGCTGTTTATCTCAAAGGAATGCTTCTCAAACGGCTGCGCCGCTACCGTTGACGTCAGCTATCCCTCTATCCCCATGTTCCTCATCTACAATCCCGAGCTTGTCATAGGCATGATGCGCCCGATATTCAGATACGCGGCCTCCGACGACTGGCAGTACGACTTTGCACCGCACGACGCAGGCAGATATCCGCTGCTCAACGGTCAGTTTTACGGCGGCGGCAACCTGCCCGACAAGCAGATGCCGGTCGAGGAATGCGGAAATATGCTCGTTATGGCTGCAACAGCCTCGATAGCCCTCGGCAACGCCGACTTTGCCGCAAAGCATATCGACACACTCAACACATGGGCTGAATATCTGATAAAATTCGGCAAGGATCCCGAAAATCAGCTCTGCACCGACGATTTTGCGGGACACCTTGCTCACAACTGCAACCTTTCCCTCAAGGCGATAAGCGGGCTTGAAGGGCTGTCGGTGATACACCGCATGCTCGGCAACACCGAGCTTGAGAAAAAATATGATGCCGCCGCGCGCGAGATAGCCTCCGACTGGTGCCGCCGCGCCGACAACGGAGACGGCAGCTTCCGCCTTGCCTACGATCGGCCCGGCACATACAGCATGAAGTACAACGCCGTGTGGGACAAGTTGTTCGGCAGCAATATATTCCCGTCTTACGTGTTCGAAAGCGAGCTTGCGACCAACTTCCGCCACTTCAATCCTTACGGAATGCCGCTTGACAACCGCGCAAAATACACAAAGGCGGACTGGATTGTATGGACGGCGACGCTCTCACACGACCGCGGGACATTTGAACGATACATCGAGCCGCTGTGGCTCGCCTATCACCTCACTCCCGACCGCGTACCCATGACAGACTGGTACGACACCGTAACGACGATGCACCACCACTTCCAGCACCGCTCGGTCATCGGCGGACTTTTCATCAAGCTGCTTGAATACAAAGGGATAATGAAGGTAAACTGACCCGTGAGGACCGAAAAAATAAGCCCCGCCGACATCGGCGCGTGCTGCGATATCTATAATTATTACATACGGAACACCTGTTTTACGCTTGAAGAGGAAGAGGTGAGTCGCGAGGAATTCGCCGCACGTGTGGCAAGGATAAGCCGCACATATCCCTATATCGTGGCGCGCAACGATGCGGGCGAGGTCACGGGATATGCCTATCTCGACACCTTCAACCCGCGCAGCGCCTACCGCCGCACCGCAGATCTTTCGATATACGTGAGTCACGAACACCTGCACGAGCACATCGGCGGCATCCTGCTTGCCGACATCGAAAAGAAAGCCGCGGAATACGGCATCACCACGCTCATCTCGATAATCACGAGCGAAAACGCCGGCTCCGTCGCGTTTCACGAGAAAAACGGCTTCGTCCGTGAAGGAACGATACATGACGTTGCCGTAAAATTCGGAAAAACGCTGAGTATCGACTATTACAGAAAACCGCTTTGAAAAAACAAAACCGTCAGAGCCGCGGCTCTGACGGTTTTGTTTTATTTTCTACCTTTGCTTCTCGGCTCGGGCGTTATATGCTGGAATATCACCGCCTGACCTGTGCGGCGCGCCGAGGCATACTTTTCGGGCGTGTCTATCGTCCACAAAAAGAGCGGAGCGTGAAAAAGCTTGGTGCATATGCGAACGGGCAGGCTGTTCTGCCACTCGATATCGCTTGCAATAAAGTCGGGGCGCGACAGAAAGTTCAGGAGCATCGGCGTCGCAATGAGATTGACAAAGAAGTTCCCCTTCTTGTTGTTGCGGAAAAGATTCGTCGTGAGCTGACCGCGCACATATCTCGGACGGTTCTTGCGGAACCAGTTCAGCAGCAGCGGATTGAAGGATTCGATGCAGAAATACCCGTCGTATTCGTCAAGCATTGCCGCCGCCTTTTCGCAAAGTGAAATATCGTAGCCCTTCAACTCGATGAGGAGCGGCGTATCCTTGCCGACGCGCGTGAGAACATCGCGGAAGGTCGGAATGCGGTCGCAGCTTCCGGTGATCCCCACCCAACTCAGCTCCGACGCGGTAAGGTCGCTTACCTTTTCTGGTCTGCCGCAGAGACGCTCGAGCGTGTCGTCGTGAAATACCATTATCTCGCCGTCGGCGGAAAGCTGAATGTCAAGCTCTATCCCGTACCCGGCGCGATCGGCAGCCATGAATGCGGGCATGGTGTTTTCGGCAATGTCGTCATCCCACAGACCGCGATGAGCATAGTCGGTCTTGAGCGGCTCAAGTGAAGTCTTTGCCTCCTTGCGCGGCTTTACCGCAAGAAGATAAAGCCCCGCCAGCGCTATCAGAACTATAATTATTATCAGAAATGCCATCAGTCGTCACCCTCTCCGAGCGTTTCGAGCGCGCCCTTCTTTTCGGGCTTCGAGTCACCGTGACGCACAAACGTCATGGTTATGAGTGCAAACGCCACACATACGGCGGCATACGGGAAGAGCGATCTCATTCCGAGCTTATCCATCATAAAACCGGATACGACCGGCGTGAGCGTCTGCGCCGCCATGCTTGCGGTATAGTAAAAGCCGGTGTATTTTCCGACATTGCCGCCGCGCGCCAGCTCGACCACCATCGGGAAGGAGTTGACGTTTATCGTTGCCCAGCCGATGCCCGCAAGCGCGAATATGACCATCATCACCGGCAGAGGTGTGCCGTTGTCAAGAAACGCAGCGACCGTAAAGGCGGTGCCGAGCATTATAACGCCCGCTATGATCGTCTTTTTTCGCCCGATCTTCGACGCGACCGCGCCGACGGGGATATACGATATCAGTGCCGCGATATTGGCGACAAGGAGCGTGCTGTTGTAGTCAAGGTTGAGCACGTTGCCCGCATACACGGAATATTTGCTCGTTACGGCGTTATAACCGAAGAACCAGAACACGACCGAGGCAAGTATAAGCACAAGAGAGGTCATCTCCCCGCGTGAGAGCTTCCCCGCTCCCGCCTCGTGTTTGGCGTCAAGGTCGTTTTCGCTCTCGTCGATGCCGAACTCGCGGCTCTCGTCCTCCATCTTCTTCACAAGGCGCGGCTCTTTAACGGTCAGCATGAATGCACAGAGGCAGACGAGCATTATACCGCCCACGATGCAGAAATATCCGGTATAGCTCATAAATGTGTTTGCCGTCTTGCCGGTTTTGAGGACGATACCGAGACCGAGCACAAGGCTGCCGCCTATCGTCCCCATAAGGTTGATTATGGCGTTTGCCTTTGAGCGGAGCGGCTTGGGCGTCACGTCGGGCATCAGCGCCACGGCGGGCGTGCGGAAGGTCGCCATTGCCATGAGCAGCACAAGCAGTATCGCAATAAATCCGACAAGAATGCCGGTGTTCTTTGCCGTGATCTCTGTCTTTACATACGACTGTCTTGCGGGAACGACGTAATTCGTATAGTCGTCGGTCGCCTTGCCCGTCTCCGCGTCGATGCTCTCTATCGCGGCGAACTCGTCACGCGTGAATTTATCGGAGAGTCTGAACTTTTCGCCGCCCGGCGTCACAAGATCGGCGTCCTTTTTGACGTCGTATATCATGTATTGCGCTTCCCTGCTGCCGATATCGCCTATCTTTGAAAGCTGCGCGCCCGATATGAGCGAGAGCCCCGTCAACGCAACGACTGCCGCTATCGTGCCGAAAAGGATGAACGGCGTGCGTCTGCCGAGCTTTGAACGGCACTTATCGGACAGAACGCCGAACAGCGGCAGCATGAACAGCGCAAGGATGTTGTCAAGTGCCATGATAAAGCCGGACACCGACTGCGACATACCGAAGCGGTCGGTGAGTATTTTGGGGATTATCGTGTCGTAAGCCTGCCAGAAGGTGCAGATAAGGAAAAACGCAAAGCCTACGCACACCGTGCGTTTTACATTGAGTTTCATTGCTTTTTGCTCCTTTTATCAATTATATACCTGACCTTCAGCACCGCCGCCTGCGTTTTGCCGTCGGTTATCTCACCGCGCGCCGCCATATCGCAGAGCGCATCGAGCGGCATGCTGATAAGGTTCAGAAATTCATCATCATCGGGAGACGCCTCTCCCATGTGAAGTCCCTCGGCAAGGTACATGTGTATCACCTCGTCGAGTATTGCAGGAGAAGAATAAAAATCGCCTATAAACGTCAGCCGGTCACACACGGCTCCCGTCTCCTCGCGCAGCTCGCGCCGCGCCGCGTCCGCAAAATGTTCCTCCGAGTGTTCTCCCGGCTCAAGCTTTCCCGCGGGGATCTCGGTCATTACCGTCGCCTCGGGATATCTGTACTGCCTCACGAGCAGCACCTCGTTTTTGTCCGTCAGCGGAACGACACAGACAGCACCCGGATGCCTCACCACCTCGCGCGTCGCCCGGGCTCCGTCCGGCAGCCTTACCGTGTCGCGCTCGACACGTATCACTCTGCCATCAAATATTTTTTCTCCCGACAGACGTACCTCTGTCATGTCCTTTTCGTTCAAAAGCTCATTCCCCTTTCGTATGCTCCAAAGGTTCAGCTTTAGTATACAGCAAAAAACTCCGTTTGTCAAAGATTTTTATGTGTTTTTACCGCGTGCGGCAAATAAAAAAGCCGCCGTCCCGTTTTTTGCCGTCCCGAGGTTGAAACCGGGCGTGTTTTATGGTATGATAATATACAGTTCATTAAGGCAAAAGACTACCGGAGGCATTTTTCATGCTTGATTCGACAAGGACCGAATATCTGCTCGGCACCGAAGCGCTCGGACGTCTGAAACGCGCGCACGTCGCGCTTTTCGGACTCGGCGGCGTCGGCGGCGCCGTGCTTGAAGCGCTCGTCCGCGCGGGAGTCGGAGAGCTAACGCTCATCGACGGCGACGACGTAGCGCCTTCCAACCTCAACCGTCAGTTGATAACCGATCAAAGCAACATAGGCACGCCAAAAACAGATGCGGCTGCGGCACGCGCCGCAAGCATCGATCCCGACTGCCGCATGCATACGCTCAACGCCTTCTATCTCCCCGGCGACGCCGAAAAGCTCGGCATAGATTTCGGTAAATTCGATTATGTTGCCGACTGCATAGACACCGTTTCGGCAAAGCTCGATATAATCGTGCGGGCGACCGCTGCGGGAGTGCCCGTGATATCAGCTATGGGCGCGGGCAACAAACTGCACCCCGAGCTCTTTGAACTGGCAGACATTTATTCCACCTCGGTATGCCCGCTCGCACGCGTTATGCGGCGCGAGCTCAAGGCGCGCGGCATAAAAAAGCTGAACGTGGTGTATTCGCGCGAAGAAGCGCATCCCTATGCCGTGAAACCGACACCGGAGGGCGAGCGCGGACGCATCCCGCCCGGCAGCGTTCCGTTCGTCCCGCCCGTCGCGGGATTTATAATGGCAGGCAAAATAATACGCGACATCGCCGGTATCGGATAAAAAAAAGAACAGCCGCCGCTCATGCTTTCGCACGGGCGGCGGCTGTCAGTCGTTCGCGGTATTTCAGTCGATATCCTCGACCACCTTGTCGGGGCGGGTCTCAAGCACCTCCGGGTGCTCGACAAGCTTCTTGTAGAGCTTGAACGCCGAGGCATAATAATGCCCGTCGCAGATACGCTCGTCAGTGACCACCTTGACATCCATGTACTTTTTGCGGTTGAGCACACCCTTGCGGTCATACTCGTAGCACACGCTTTTCGTTCCGTACGAGATAAAGACCGGGAGGTTGCCGAAATCATAGATGTGATGGTAGATCGGTTTTATCCCGAGCGAACCCATGCTCGTGATTATCATCGATCCGTGGAAAGGACTCAGCTCAAGAAGCCCCTTGGGCAGGCGTCCTATGTAGTCAAGGCAGCGCAGGACCCACATCGTGAACCTGAGCAGTTGACCGGGTATGAGCGAGAGTACCTTGCTGAGCTTATCGAACTCGGTGGGGTGATCCATCGAGGCGATAGCCGCCTGTGCCGTAGCGTTGAATTTCTCGTAGACCTCATCAAGGGTATCCGACGGGTTGAATTTCACCTTGATAAGAGTCTCCGGGGCATTGAGCGACAGCTCCTTTTTGACCGTCATTACAAAGACGATCTCGTTACGCGCGAAAATTTTCTGACCGCTTACGAAACGGTTGATGCCCGGGCGCTGCGATATTGTACGCAGATACGCCGCAAGCAGCACATGAAGCGCCGAAAAATGAATTTTTCCTTCTCTGACTTTGCGTCGGCAAAGGTCATCTACACGGCTGATCTCCAAACGATCGTAAAAGGTGTTGAGCGCATCACTGCGCTTCGGCATTATGTAGGGCATGAGGCGAAGCACCGGCTGTATCGTGCGGAGCTTGCGGCCTTCCCTGCGGTCGCCGAGACGTCTCTTGCGTTTGCGGTAAGCAAGCGGATTCTCCTCAGTCGTAGCCGGCGCATTTGCGGTCTTCTGCGGGACCTCGGTCGTTGCGGTCGGTTCGGCTGTTGCCACCTCGGAAGCGACATCCTTTTCGTTTTCCATTGTGTCACCACCTTTCATTTTTTCACACCGATATAGCTATAACGGCGGATAGAACATTATACACTTTTTCCGCATGAAAATCAAGTAAAAACAATAAAAAAACTACGATAAAATATATATCCGCCGATATGCCGGATGCCTGTTTTTCAGTTTATAAAGCGTACACAATATTACTATTGATTTTTCATCGGGAATATTGTATAATTATAATGTATAATTTTAACTGGATCGAGGAAACATGAAACACGTTGACATATATACGGACGGTGCCTGCTCGGGCAATCCCGGTCCCGGCGGATGGGGCGCGGTGCTTGTCTACGGCGAACGCGAACGAGAGCTTTCGGGCGGCGAGGCGCATACCACCAACAATCGCATGGAGCTGACCGCCGCGATACGCGCGCTCGAAGCATTGCGCGAGCCGTGCGAAGTAACGCTCACGACGGATTCGCGCTATCTTTGCGACGGGCTTGAAAAAAAATGGGCACTCGGCTGGAAAAAGCGCGGCTGGAAGAAAAGCGACGGCTCGCCCGCGCTCAATCCCGACCTTTGGGAGCGTCTGCTCGAGCTGACGGCAACGCACAAGGTCACGCTATCATGGATCAAGGGACACGCGGGACACGAATACAACGAACGCTGCGACGCGCTCGCGGTCGCTCAGTACGCAAAATACAGATCCTGACCCATGCGCCGCAGGGCGCGCAGTCATAGCATGAACACGAAAGGCTTTTCACACACAAACAGAAAAAATGAAGATCAACTCACAAAAACTTATGATAGTGCTGTTGGTGACCACCTCCGTCCTGCTGGTCGCCCTCCTGATATACGGCGGGTTCGCACTCGGCAAAAACGGCGGAGCTTCCTCAGACAGCATATCCCGTCCCTCACATGACACGGGCGGAGCACACCATCCGGCAACGGACGCACCGGTGCCCGATCCCGACGGTTCACATCCCGCCACGATAGTCCCGATATCATCCGAACGCGTGCCCGAACACCCTGCACGCTCGGGCAGGATAGAGGCGCCGGACATGGGGCTCCTTCATCTTGTCCTCTACTGGGAAACGCTCTCGCGCACGCAGGACACGGCAAAGGTGCGCGTCACCGTAAAGATCAGCACCCACGCTCTCTCGGTGTCCGAACGCAAGGGCTGCCCGCTTGAGGTCCTCGGCAAGACATATTACTACGATGCCCCCGACATCGAATACAGCGGCGACGACCGCACCGAGATATTTCTCGGCGAGCAGGTGATAACCATGCCGCTCGTCGGCGGCTGCGGCAGCGCCGAGGTCTCGACCTCATGGCAGTTCCGCGGCGAATACTCCGGTGTTGCGATAGACAAACTTACCCTTGACGGTTTTATTGAGATAAAAGACTGAAAAAATGAATTGCGGGAACGCATATGCGTTCCCATACGAAAGGATCCGACGACAATATGTCAGAATACATAGAAAAAGCCGAAAAGCTGACCCTCCTGGTGCTCCCGCTGCGCGAGGCTGTCGCTTTTCCCGGCATTCCGATAAGCTTTGAGATCGGCGACGAATGCGGCCGTGCCGCAATAGACGCCGCAAATTCCGCAGACAGGCTTTGCCTTATCGTCTGCGCAAAGGTCACGACAGACAGCGAGGTAAAGCCCGCAGATCTTTACAGGACCGGCACCGTGGCACGCCTGCGCCAGACGGCAAAAACGTCGGGCGGTGTCAGAATAATCTGCGAGGGACTTTCCCGCGCAACGGTCACCGAATACCGCAAGACAGGCAAGCTGATCGACGCCGATGCGCTTTCGCGCACGGTGGAGATCGCCGACAACGGCGGCATAAAGGGCGAGGCGTATATGCGCGAAGCGCTCGATATCTTCGATAAGATCGTTGGCTTTATGCCCAATGTCACCTCCGACATCAAGCTTGCCGCCCACGGTGTGACATCCCCCGGTCTGCTTGCCGACTTCATCGCTTCCGCCGTTCTTGTGAAATACACAGACAAGCAGGAGGTGCTCGACGAGTATGAACCGCTTGCACGTATATTCAAGCTCATACGCATACTCAACCGCGAGTGCGAGCTGCTTGAGTGCGAGCAGGATATACACCGCAAGGTGCGCGACAACATCGCACGCAGTCAGCGCGATTATTATCTGCGCGAGCAGATGAAGGTCATTGAGGACGAGCTCGGAGGCGGCGACGACCCCGACGATTATGCCGAAAAGATTAATAAGGCGCATCTGCCGGACGAGGTGCGCGAAAAGCTCCTCAAGGAAAACGAGCGCCTATCGCGCACGCCCTTCGGCTCAGCCGAGGCGACCGTGCTGCGCAGCTATCTCGACACCTGTCTTGAGATACCGTGGAACACACGTACCCGCGACCGCGTGAACGTTGCGGCGGCAAAAAAGATACTTGACGCCGATCACGAGTGGCTTGATAAGGTCAAGACAAGAATTCTTGAATTTCTTGCGGTAAAACAGCTTAATCCCGACCTGAAGAACCAAATAATATGTCTTGTGGGCCCTCCCGGCACCGGCAAGACCTCGATAGCAGCCTCCGTCGCCCATGCGATGAACCGCAAGTACGTCCGCGTATCTCTCGGCGGCGTGCGTGACGAGGCGGACATCCGCGGTCACAGAAAGACCTATGTTGCCGCAATGCCCGGGCGCATTATCGACGCTCTTATCAAGGCAAAGGTCAAAAACCCGCTCATTCTGCTCGACGAGGTCGACAAGCTGACCTCCGACGCACACGGCGACCCTGCCTCGGCGCTGCTTGAGGTGCTCGACCCAGAGCAGAACAAGACATTCCGCGATCATTTTGTCGAGCTTCCCTTCGACCTTTCGGAATGCCTTTTCATCACGACGGCAAACACGCTCGAAACGGTGCCGCGTCCCCTCATAGACCGTATGGAGGTCATTGAGCTTTCAAGCTACACGCGCCGCGAAAAGCTGGCAATAGCCAAAGATCATCTCATTCCCAAGCAGATAAAACGTCACGGGCTCACGCGCCGCACGCTCAGGCTCACCGATGAAGCGATATACGAGGTCATCGACTGCTACACACGCGAGGCGGGCGTACGTAATCTCGAACGCACGATAGCCGAGCTGTGCCGCAAAGCAGCAAAAAAGATAGTAGACAGCGACGGAAAGCTCAAGTCTGTTACGATAGACAAGGGAGACGTCGCATCCTATCTCGGCGCACGCAAGATAATGCCCGAAAAGATAGACGACGAGGATCTTGTCGGTGTTGTGAACGGGCTGGCGTACACCGAAGACGGCGGCGATATGCTTAAGGTCGAAGCGGCTGTGCTTGACGGCACGGGCAAGCTTGAACTCACCGGTAAGCTCGGCGACGTTATGAAGGAATCCGCCGAGACCGCGCTCAGCTACGTCCGTCAGGTCGCGCGCGAGTACGGCATACCCACCGATTTCTACAAGACCAAGGATATACACATTCACGTTCCCGAAGGAGCCGTGCCGAAGGACGGTCCCTCGGCGGGAGTCACAATGGTAACGGCACTTGTCAGTGCGCTCGCGCACATCCCGGTGGCGCACGACGTTGCAATGACCGGCGAGGTCACGCTCACCGGCAGAGTCCTGCCTATCGGAGGGCTGCGCGAAAAGACCATGGCGGCATATGCCGCGGGAGTCGGGACCGTGCTCATCCCGAAGGCAAACACCGGAGATCTTGACGAGATCGATCCCGAAGCGCGCGCAGCACTCCGTTTCATTCCGATCTCAAACGTCCGTGAGGTGCTTGATAACGCGCTGCGCCGCAACGCAGTTCCCATCACAGTCAACGACACAGCAAAAAAGAGCACCGGCGAGACGCTTGTCGTGATCCCGCCGCTCTGCGAAAGACCTGTTCAAGGAGTAACCGCCGATGGCGCTCAATCTCAATAACATATCGCTTAAAATAACTGCGGGCATGCCGCGTCAGTTCCCGCGTTCGGCAACACCGCAGATCGCACTTGCCGGGCGCTCGAACGTCGGCAAGAGCTCGCTCATAAACACCCTGCTCGGACGACGTGCGCTTGCGCGTGTCAGCTCCGCGCCGGGCAAAACGATAACCGTCAATTTCTACGACGTTGACGGAAAGCTTTTTCTCGTTGACCTGCCCGGGTACGGCTATGCCAAGCGCCCGCAGGAGGACAAGGCACGCTGGTCGGAGCTTACCGACGGATATTTCACGAACAATCCCTCACACGACCGCATAATGCTGGTCCTTCAGCTCATAGATATGCGTGTCGGTCCGACAGCCGATGACGTAATGATGCTCGAATGGCTCGGCGCCTCGGGTGTTCCGTTTGCAGTCGCCGCAACAAAAGCCGACAAGCTCTCATCAAAAAAAGCACGCACCGAAGCTATGGAAAAGATCGTCTCCTGCCCGCAGATACCCGCCGGAACACCGGTGATTCCCTTCTCCGCCGTGAACGGAGAGGGCAAGGACGAGCTTTGGCGGCTCATTATCGGCGCAGCTTCCAAATAACCGTAACGACGGGAACAAAAAGGATTTGACATGTTCAGATATCTCATAACAAAAGGCGGCAACATCTCGTCATACCTGATAAGTCTGCTTCTGACACTGCCGATAATACTGCTTTCGCTCTCCGTGCATGAGGCATCTCACGCATGGATGGCAAACAAGCTCGGCGACCCCACCGCCCGCAACCTCGGCAGGCTCACGCTCAATCCGTTCAAGCATCTTGACCTTGTCGGATTCATCTGCATGCTGCTTTTCGGCTTCGGTTGGGCAATTCCCGTGCCGGTGAATTCGCGCTATTTCAAAAAACCGCGCCGCGATATGGCTCTCACGGCAGCCGCGGGACCTCTCTCAAATATTGTTCTCGGTTTTATTTTTGTTTCCCTTTACGAGATCTCATACCTGCTGACCGTCCGCCTGTTCCCCTCTGTGGCGGCATCGGCGCCGATGGTGATATACGTTTGGCTGACATTTCTTCAGATGGGCGCCGAACTCAACGTATACCTTGCCGTGTTCAACCTCATTCCCGTGCCGCCGCTTGACGGCTCGCGCCTGTTTTATATCTTCCTGCCCGTAAAATGGTATTTCGGCATAATGAAATACGAAAAATATATTTCGATCGCTCTTTTCGCCCTGCTCTGGCTCGGCGTTCTGTCGGTACCGCTCACATGGATCTCGAATCATGTGCTCGACGGAATGTACGGGCTGTGGAGCCTTATTCCGATATTCCGCTGACCGATCGGGACAGGAGCAGAGACTGTGGAAGAGATCACATATAAGCTTGAAAAATTCGAAGGTCCTCTTGACCTTCTTCTGAACCTGATACACAAAAACAAGGTGCAGATCGAGGATATCCCGATTTCGCTCATCTGCGACCAGTATATCGAATATATCGCAAAGGCACAGGAGCTTGACATTGAGCTTGCGGTCGAATTTCTCAGCATGGCAAGCGAGCTCATGCTGATAAAGAGCCGTATGCTGCTGCCGCGTGAGGTGCCCGAAGAGGAAGACCCGCGTGCACGGCTTGCCGAGGCTATCGCAAGGCTCGAGGCGGCAAAAAAGGCAGCCGAAAAGCTCGGCGAGCGCTTCAAGATCTACGGCGGACGAATGGCAAAGGATACCGACGAGATATCGGTGGACAAGACCTTCGTCGCCGATCAGGACCCGCAGAAGCTCTACGACGCGATGCGGCGCGTGCTATCCTATGCAAACACGCACAAGGAGGCGCGCGGGGAGCTTGTGCGCCCTATGGCAAAGCCGATAATCCCGGTGGAGCTGAAGATAATAGGCATCATGAAGCATTTCTCGGACGGCGTGCAGTCATGCGACCTCGGCACGCTGCTTGACGACGCCGTGTCCCGCCCCGATCTTGTCGCAATTTTCATCGGCGTGCTCGAGCTCGTAAAAATGCGCCGGCTGGTGATAATAGAGGGAGCCGACGAATTCGAAACTCTTCACGGCACACGCACACGATTTGCCGTCGGCGTCGCTCCCGATGATACGGAAGCCGAGAACGCCGATCTTGCCGAAATGAACAGATAAAAACGGAAGGTAACGGGTAAATTCAATTGGAAAACGAACAGCTTACCGATATAAAGCAGCTCGAAGGCGCGATAGAGGCTATCCTTTTCGCTGCGGGACATCCCATGGAATACTCAAAGCTCGGCGATGTGTTGGGGCTGAGCGCGCGTGATGCAAAGCAGCTCGCCGGACACATCGCGGAGCGTTGGAACTCCGACGAAACTCGCGGCGTCATGCTGCTGACCTTCGACAAGAGCTGCCAGCTCTGCACGAACGAAAAATATCTTCCCTACATCCGCGAGGCGCTCGGCATCAAGCGCGGCGGCAACCTTTCGGCATCGTCACTCGAGGTGCTTGCCATCGCAGCGTACAATCAGCCTGTCACGCGCGCATTTATCGACACCGTGCGCGGCGTTGACTCGGCATATGCCGTCGGCGCTCTGCTCGACAAAGAGCTGCTTGAGCCCGTCGGAAGGCTCGACGCGCCCGGGCGACCGATGCTCTACGGCACAACAGACAAATTCCTGCGCGTTTTCGGGCTCTCGTCGCTCGGTGAGCTTCCCGAGGCGTCGTCGGTCCTTGCCGCGGTAGATGCTCTGGCAAACAAGAGCGAGGATGAAGAAAACAGCGCGGAGACTGACGGCGAAGGCGGAAACTGATCCGCTTACGCTTAACGCGAATGCACAGATGGAGGTGATCGGTTGACGGCACTGTATATTCTCGGCGGGATATTTCTCGTGTTTTTTGCCATTGCAATGATCCGCGCCGAGGTTATCATCAAATACGCCGACGACTTCGGGCTCGCCGTCCGCATATGCGGCATAAAGCTGACGATAATGCCGCGCAAACCGAAAAAAGTGCGTCCGCGCGATTTCACTCCCAAAAAGATCGCAAAACGCGAGGAAAAGGCACGGCGCAAAGCCGAAAAGGAAGCGCAGAAGAAAAAGGCGAAAAAAGCCCGCAAGGACGCCGAAAAAGCTGAAAAAGCAGAACTGAAAAAGCAGGGCAAGGTCAAAAAAAAGCCGCTCGGTGAAACGATATCACTTATCCTTGCGCTCGTAAAGACTGCCGTCGGCAGATTTGCAAAGCATCTGCGTGTGCGCGTGGCGCGCCTGCACATAAACGTTGCGACCGGCGACGCGGCAAGCACCGCAATACTCTACGGCACGGTGGCGCAGTCGGCGGCGTACATCGCCGCGCTGCTCGACAGCACCAAAACGTTGAAAAACGCCGCACGCGCCGACGTTGATATCCACGCCGATTATCTCTCCGAAAAAACGACCGCCGACATCGAGATAGGCTTCTCTCTCCGTGTCTGGCAGGTCATAGACATACTGATACGCACCGGTATCACCTTCATAAAGAAAGAGATCAGGAAATAAATCATATACGAAAGGAAACCGTCATGGCTTCATCAGAAAACAAACTTCAGGAAATCATCCAGTCATCGCTTGAAAACATCCGTTCCATGATCGACGCGAACACCGTTATCGGGAACCCCATCAGCACCCCCTCCGGCACCGTTATCATACCCGTCTCAAAGATATCGATGGGCTTTGCCTCCGGCGGCATGGACTTCAACGGCAAAAACGAAGAGGCAATGCGCGCAAGACTTCAGAATTTCGGCGGCGGCGGCGGTACCGGTCTTTCGATATCCCCCGTTGGCTTTCTCGTTGTCGGTGCTGACGGCAGCGTCGATATGATAAACGTCGGTATGGAAGCCCAGAGCGGCGCTATCGAGCAGGTCGCGGGCGTTATCGAGCGCTCTCCCGAGATCATAGCCAAGATCAGATCCGTATTTTCCAAGGACAAGGACGACGATAAATAAAGAATAAGCCGGTCTCCGGGGTAATAAAATTATTATGAAATAATTTTATTACCCCGGAGACGATCATGCAAAGAAAAGCTACGATACGGCACAATGCGGCGCGCCTTGCCTGCGTGCTGCTTGCATTTCTGACTTTTGCGCTCCCCTCTGCCGCGACTCCCGCGGCAACAGCACGCCTCCCTTCGGTCTCGGCCCGAGGTGCGGTGCTTTATGATGCGAGTGAGGGCGGCGCGGGCGTGCTGTGGGAGAAAAACGCACATGCGCGTATGCCCATGGCAAGCACGACAAAGATAATGACGGCGCTCGTTGCCATCGAATCGCTGCCGCTCACGACCGCCATACAGATCCCGGCAGCGGCGGTGGGAGTCGAAGGCTCGTCCGTCTATCTCCGCGAGGGCGAAAAGCAAACGCTTGAAGCGCTGCTTTACGCCATGATGCTTGAATCCGCCAATGACGCCGCGACGGCGATAGCAATAGCGGTCGCGGGATCGGTCGAAGCGTTTGCGGAGCTTATGAACCGCCGCGCAGCCGACATGGGGCTCGGCGACACGCATTTTGTGAACCCTCACGGGCTTGACGCACCCGAGCACTTCACCTCGGCATACGATCTTGCCCTCATCGCATCGGAGGCACTCAAAAATCCCGAGCTGCGCAAAATAGCCGGGACCTACCGCTCGTCAATGCCGCTGGGCGACGAAAGCGGCGCGCGGCTGCTCATCAACCACAACCGCCTGCTGCGCTCATATCCGGGTGCGATAGGCGGCAAAACGGGCTTCACCAAAAAAAGCGGCAGATGCCTTGTTTCGGCAGCCGAGCGTGACGGGCTGCGACTTGTTGCGGTCACACTGTCGGCACCCGACGACTGGAAGGATCACGAATGCCTGCTCGACTACGGCTTTGCCGGCTTTGAAAACATCGTTCTTGCCGACGCCAATGAGCTCGAATATGCCGTTTCGGTATCGGGCGGCGAACAGGGGACCGTTCTTGCGGCAAACACCTCGGCGGTGCGCGTCACGCTTCCCCGCTCTCACGGTGAGATAACGGCTGAAAACGAGTTGTCGGACATCGCCGTTGCTCCGGTCAGCCGCGGAGATGCGCTCGGCAGAGTCAGATGGATGTGCGACGGGACCGAGATAGCCTCGACCGATGTATGCGCCGAATACGACGCAGCTGCGGTGAAAAACAAAAAATTCAGCCTTTGGCGATGGTTTTTATCGCTTTTCGGGCTGAAAATATAAGAAAAGACTAAAGATATATGGAAAAGATAAGGATCCAGAAATATTTTTCCGACTGCGGAGTGCTTTCCCGCCGCGCAGCCGAGGCAGAGATAGCCGCGGGACACGTTACGGTGAACGGCAGACCGGTGTCGCTCGGCGACAAGGTAGATCCGTCGTCCGACGTCGTGGCATGGAAGGGCGAGCGCATAAGAACACCCGAGAGATCGCGCGAGCGCAAATATATAATGCTCTATAAACCGCGCGGATACGTCTGCACCCTTGCCGACGAAAAAGGACGCAGACAGGTGACGGACCTTGTGTCTGAGGCGGGCAGCCGTGTTTATCCCGTCGGCAGACTCGATATGGCATCCGAAGGACTGCTGCTGCTCACCGACGACGGTGAATTTGCCAACATGATGACGCACCCGCGCTGTCACGTGCCGAAGATATATCACGTCCGCGTGCGCGGCGAGATCACCGACCGGACGCTTGAGCTGCTCTCGTCGCCGCTAACGATCGACGGCAAAAAGATACGCCCGGTCAAAGTGGCTGTCCTTGAGCTTTACCCCGACGGCGCAACGCTTGAAATGACGCTCTACGAGGGCAGGAACCGTCAGATACGCAAGATGTGCGACATCGCGCGCATTGACGTTGTAAGGCTCAAGCGCACCGCGATAGGCAACCTGACGCTGCACGGGCTGAAATGCGGTCAGTGGCGTTATCTCGACCCGCAGGAGGTAATAAACCTCAAACGGGCGGTAAAATAAGGAGGCGGCAATGTTTGTAGTCGTTCCGATCCAGTCAAAGACCGAGCAGGAGGCGCTTGCGGCACGCGTCGGTGCGGAATACATTCCGGATGCCCTTGCCTACCGTGCCGATTCGGAAGGTGAATTCGTCGGTATGTGCCAGTTTACGGTCGACCCCGACGGCGGGCATATGCTGACGCTCGATTCCCTCCCCGGCAACGAGGATCTTCAACCGATGTTCGTCATGGGACGCGCCGCGCTGAATTTTATGGAGCTTTGCGGCGCCGAGACCGCGTATTATGAGGCTCCGCTGCGCGATAAAACACTTGTCGGCGCTATCGGCTTCCGCGCGGATGAAGACGGAAAGCTGAAGGTCGGTCTGAAGGGCTTTTTCGATCACCCTTGCCAACACAAATAACAAAAAGGCGGTCGTTGACCGCCTTTTGGGCTTTCATGAAGGCTGTCGGATAAATTTATCCGAGCAGCTTTTTCTTTATGTTTTTCAGTGTCTTCTTCGGCGTAGCCCCGGCGTAAAGATCATACCTGTCAAAGTTGCTGAAGGTCCCACCTCCACAGTCGGACCACCCGATAAGCCACTGCCCGCGCAGCTCGTCATCGAGATTTTTGCTGTCCGAGCGGAATCTGAAAATATAATACACGTCCTTTTTGAACAGATACGTCACCTTGCCTAGATATTCTATCGCATCAGGCTGCTCGCCGAGCTCGGTGGGATATGTCAGCCAATGCACCATATCGCTCTCGGCAAGATATTCGGGAGCCGTGCACTCTTCGGGAAACATTTTTGCGGCGCCGTGATCCTTAAGCGTTCCGTATGTCATTTCGGCATAAACGAGGTCGTGCGCCAGCATATCCACGGCGTCTGCGGGAACGTCCCTTCCGAGTTCAAGCAGCGATGCAACGGCATAATAGCTCACGTTGCTGCGTCCGAGACGCAGTGCGCCGTAAAGCGCATCCGCAGTGTCGCGCACGGGAAAATATCTCGATACATCTACGGCATATTCGAGCGCCGCCTCCGCATCGCTGCCGAGCGCCGCTACCTCGGTGTATCTTTTTATTTCCGATGCCATATACTCGCCAATAGCGCGCACCGCGCCGTCGCTCATATTTCCGATTTTCCCCTTGAAATGATCTATCCCCGCATAGAGCTGACCGCGCTGAAACTCGTCGGTTATCCCCTCGGCAACATCAACGACCGCTTCGACATCAGCCTTTTCTATCGTCCCCTTGCCGAACATCTCTTCAACGGCACATTCAAGATATCTCTCGCGCTCGGCAATGTCGGCGAGCGTCTTCATTTTTTCAAGCTCTGCCTCCGGTATATTTGAAGCTACCGGATAAAGTTTCTGAACTACCGTCATAAGACTTTCAAAATAATTGAGCACCGCATCCTTTTCCCTGTAATCCGCCGCTGAGGAAAGGTCACGCTGAATGCCGTCCGCCTCTCTGAACGCAAAATCCGCAAGCGCCGTGCGATCGTCGTCGGCAAGGCGGTCACCGATATCATCGAGCACATTTGCGGCATAGCCCAGAATGCGGCCTTTTTCGGCAAATGAGCTGCCGTCCGACTCAAGCCCCGAGATCAGCTTATCAAATACTGCCATAACCGTCTCCTTTGCTGTTATTACATTAATTGTAACGTAATATCGAAAAAAAGTCAATACCCGCCTTCATATTTTGCTCTGTATCACATTGTATGCGTTTATTTTGCCCCATACCGCATCGCATGCGTTCACACGCAGTTCATATATCGGCTGTATACTATATCTGCATGTTCGGATGTCATTGTGTTTGCCGCGAAAGCGGAGCACAGCGGCGCGCGGGAGCTTCTCCGCAGCGCGTCCCGCGGCAGAGAATGTGCATGGTTAAAGAAGGGTCACGTCGGCTGCCATACCGGCGGCAAGGCGATGCTCCTTTCGAGCGGTTCGAATCCGTGAAACACCTTTCAAGTGTTTATGTGGTGAACAGATTCAGCAGAATCAAAATTATCAAAGAGGATACGCGGCGGTTTGTCCTGCCCCATGGCAGCATGAGCCGCGCCTTGCCGCCTCGGGGATACCGCACGCGCTCACGCGAGCCGAGCTAAGGGATGCAAAGTCTCCACGCGCTCCGCTCAAAGTCAGCGCGCGCTGAACCGAAGCGCCGCGCCGCCCATGCGGGCAGCCGCCCCGGCTCCTCACTGTCAATGAAAGAGAGGCATTACAATGGCATTATTTTTTACGGTAAATGAATCCGAATGCGCCCTGATGTACAAAAAGGGCAAGCTTGCGGCAGTTCGCGGCCCCGGCAGGTATTCGACGCTCGGCGGACGGCGATACACCTCCTTCCCCGCCCGCTGCGACCTGATAGCGTCGTCCGGATGCACCGCTGAGGCGCTCAAAAACGCCGAGGGAGCCGAACTCGTTACCGTTGTCGAGGTCGGTGACCGCACTGTCGCCCTCCATTATGTGGACGGCAACTACATAGGTGCGCTGACCGCCGGAAAGCACGCGTTTTTCAACGCTGTCGGAAAACATGAATTCAGAACCGTCGATACCTCCTCCCCCGAGGTGCCGGACGATATTCCGCCTTATGTTTTCGAATCGATGCCCGAGGACAGCTATACCGAGATAAATGTATACGAATACCAAAAGGCGCGCATTTATTTCAACGGCAAGCTCCACTCTGTGCTGGACGCGGGCAGGTATTTCTTCTGGAACACCGAGACGAATGTCTGCACCGAGCTTGTTGATACACGTCTTATGCAATGCGATATTTCCGGTCAGGAAATGCTGACGCGCGACAAGGTGACGATCCGCGTGAATTTCGTATGCAGCTACCGCATCACCGATTTCGTAAAGATCGACACCGAGATCGACAATTACGAGAGTCAGCTCTACACGGCAGCACAGCTTTCGCTGCGTGAGTATATCGGCGCGCACACGCTCGACGAGATACTTGAGAACAAAAAAGAAATGGGGCGCACGGTGCTCGCCGACCTCACGGCAAAGGCTCGGGAGCTTTACATCGACATAAAGGCTGCCGATGTAAAGGACATCATCCTTCCCGGCGAGATACGCGACATCATGAATTCGGTGCTTACAGCCGAAAAACAGGCGCAGGCGAACGTCATCACGCGCCGCGAGGAGGTAGCCTCGACCCGCTCGCTGCTCAACACCGCAAAGCTCATGGAGGAAAACAAGACGCTCTACAAGCTCAAGGAGCTTGAATATGTCGAAAAGATATGCCGCAATGTCGGCAGCATCAACGTCACGGGCGGCGGCGACCTGCTCACGCAGCTCACCGAGATACTTCGCGGTCACAGAAACTGAATCAAATACAAAACAGGCTGTCCCGAATCGGGACAGCCTGTTTTGTATTCAAAATTACTTCTTCTTCGGCACGAGCACCTCGGTGCCGCCCATATAGGGACGCAGCACCTCGGGGATGGTCACACTGCCGTCTGCGCAGAGATGATTCTCAAGGAATGCAATGAGCATACGCGGCGGTGCAACAACGGTGTTGTTGAGGGTGTGCGGCAGATACATTTTGCCGTCGGCGCCCTTGACGCGCATTCTGAGGCGGCGCGCCTGTGCATCGCCGAGGTTGGAGCAGGAGCAGACCTCAAAATATTTCTGCTGACGTGGCGACCACGCCTCGATATCGCAGGACTTGACCTTGAGATCGGCAAGGTCGCCCGAGCAGCACTCAAGCTGACGCACCGGTATCTCCATCGAGCGGAAAAGCTCTACCGAGAAGCGCCACATCTTTTCGTACCATGCCATGCTGTCCTCAGGGCGGCAAACGACTATCATCTCCTGCTTTTCGAACTGATGGATGCGGTAAACGCCGCGCTCCTCGATGCCGTGCGCACCCTTTTCCTTGCGGAAGCAGGGGCTGTAGCTCGTGAGCGTCTGCGGCAGGCTCGACTCGGGGATGATCTGGTCGATAAATTTGCCTATCATCGAATGCTCGGAGGTACCGATAAGGTAAAGATCCTCACCTTCGATCTTGTACATCATGGCATCCATGTCGTTCTGACTCATAACGCCCTCAACGACGTTGCCGTGGATCATAAAGGGCGGTATGCAATAGGTAAATCCCTTATTTATCATGAAATCACGGGCATATGCAAGCACCGCGGAATGCAGACGCGCGATATCGCCCATGAGATAGTAAAAGCCGTTGCCGGAAACACGCCCCGCAGCATCCATATCTACACCGTTGAACTTTTCCATTATATCGGTGTGATAGGGTATCTCAAAATCGGGAACAACAGGCTCGCCGAAGCGCTGCACCTCAACGTTATGGGTGTCGTCGGGACCGATCGGCACGCTGGGGTCGATGATGTTCGGGATCACGAGCATGATTTTTCTTATCTTTGCCTCAAGCTCCGGCTCCTTCTTTTCAAGCTCGGCAAGACGCGCGGCGCTCTCTGCGACCTTTTTCTTCATCTCCTCAGCCTCGGCGCGCTGACCGTGAGCCATAAGAACGCCTATCTGCTTTGAGCAGCGGTTCTTTTCGGCGCGCAACTCGTTCGCCTCCTGTATGGTGCTGCGGTTTTCGGCGTCAAGCGCTATCACCTCGTCAACGAGGGGGAGCTTTGCGTCCTGAAATTTGTTTTTGATGTTCTGCTTTACAATGTCGGGGTTCTCCCTGACAAATCTGATGTCAAGCATTTTCTTTCCTCCGTTTTTATTTATAATAATTGATCACACGAAAACAAAAACACCCCCGGCATACGTCACGCATACGCCAAGGGTGAATAAACACGGTGCCACCTTGTTTTTAACTCAATGTCCTTTAACGCAGACACGCGGCTCCGCTCTTCGCGGGCAGCTCGGGAGTGGATATGACCTGTCTGCCGCCGCGGGACTTTCAGCCATGATCCCACGTCTCTGACCGGCGACTGAGCTTTTTTCTCCGTCATTGCCTTTACAAGTGTATATATTTTATACTGAAAAGCGGATCTTGTCAATCCCTTTTTTGATTTTTTCGCTCCGAGGTATCCAAATATCATCCGTCATATGTGCAAAGCACGTATTTGCCGCTTTCGAAAACGATCAGCCTTCTGCCGCTGACATCCGTCGCCTTGCTGTTTATGCGCGAGACGAGCGCGGCGATGTTGCGGCGTTCACGGCTGTCGCTGCCGGGAAAGACCGTGTCAAGGCAGACTGCGGCAAGATCGCAGCAGCCCGACGCGCCGCGCAGCATAAGATGATCGACAATAGCGCGCTCGGCGGGCGTGAGCCTCAACTCATACCCCGCGCAGTAAAGCTTTCCGTCGCGGCGAACAAGCTCACCGACCCGCTGCCGCACAGCCTTTTCTTCTATATCCTTCAGAAATTCAAGCAGCTCCGGATCGAACGGATCGTCAAACCCGAGCATATATGAATTGTTTGACGATGCGCCCGTGCCGACGGCAATACATATTTTGTCGGGCGGTGCGACCGCCGCGAGTGACGGTCTGAAGGGGCAAATGAAAATTATGACCTCACTTTTGCCCGACATGACTGCCGCCTCAAAGTCTGACGGCGGCGGTGCCGCCGCAAGTATTCCGTTTTTTCTTAAATATCCGCGAAAATCAAGCCTGTCATCGATATTATCGGCAATGATAAGTGTCATAAAGCATCACGTCCGAGGGTTATTATCAGAAAAATCACGGTAGAACCTGTCAAGGTCTATCTCTGTCGCGTTCAGCGAGCTCAGCTTGCGGTCGTTGAGACCGAGCACAACATTGTAGAATTTGCCCGCGACTATAAAATGCTCAAGCAGGGTAATACCGCACACGTCGAGTATCTGTCGCAACTGCATCGTGAGCGCAATATCCTCACGTGACGGCGTTGCTACGCCGTTCGGGTGATTGTGCGCCAGAACAACGACCGACGCATTGCGCCTCAGCGCCTTCTCTATCACAAATCTCGGCGCAACATTCACCGAATTGACAACACCGTCGCCGGCATTGACAACATCGAGCAGCTTCATGCTGTTGTCAAAAAGCAGTATGTACGCACGTTCTACGGTGAGCCCTATATAGAGACTTACAAGATATTTTCCTATCTGTCCGATCGAAGTGTAGCGCAGCTCGGCGCTGCCGCGTTCAAGCTCATAGCGCCGCGTGACCGCGCAGATCATCTTGAACATCGTTGCGGCGTGCGCTCCCACACCCTCCACTTCCTTTATCTCGTCGATATCAGCCTCCAGGATACCGGCAAGCGACCCGAAGCGCTCGACGAGCAGATGCGCCGTCTCGTTTACGTCGCGCTGCGGGATCGCATAGAACAGCATAAGCTCCACGACCTCGTGCGTGCTGAAGGAATCAAGTCCTTCATTGAGAAAGCGTTCCTTCAGCCGCGCACGGTGCCCGTCATGCGTGCTCATAATTTGGAGTTGGTCGTTTTCAGAATAACGTCGTGATACCCGCCTTCGACAATGCTTGTGGATGAGACGAGCGTGATACGCGCGTTCTTCTGCAGATCGGGGATATTGTTGACTCCGCAGTTGCACATGGTCGATTTGACCTTGTAGAGGCTCTTTGCAACGTTGTCGTGCAAAGGACCTGCGTATACGACATAGGAATCAACGCCCTCTTCAAAGTTCAGTCCGCCCTTGCCGCCGAGATCGTATCTCTGCCAGTTGCGCGCGCGGTTCGAGCCCTCGCCCCAGTATTCCTTGACATACTGACCGTTTACGAACAGGCGGTTCGTGGGGCTTTCGTCAAAGCGGGCAAAGTATCTGCCGAGCATGATGAAATCGGCGCCCATGGCAAGTGCAAGTGTCATGTGATAATCGTGAACGATACCGCCGTCGGAGCAGATGGGAACGTAAATTCCCGTCTCCTCGAAATATTCGTCGCGTGCCGCGGCGACCTCAATAAGAGCCGTCGCCTGACCTCTGCCTATTCCCTTCTGCTCACGCGTGATGCAGATAGAGCCGCCGCCGATGCCGACCTTAACGAAATCCGCGCCCGCCCCGGCAAGGAAACGGAAGCCGTCGCGGTCAACCACGTTGCCCGCACCGACCTTCACACTGTCGCCGTAGCGCCCGCGTATAAAGTCAAGCGTCTGCTTCTGCCAGCAGGTGTAGCCCTCGGAGGCATCTATGCACAGCACGTCCACACCGGCGTCGACAAGAGCCGGAACGCGCTCTGCGTAATCGCGCGTGTTGATGCCCGCGCCGACCATAAAGCGTTTCTGCTTGTCAAGCAGCTCCTGCGGGTTTTCCTTGTGCTCGGAATAGTCCTTTCTGAACACAAAATAGCAGAGCCTGTCCTCATCATCCACAATGGGAAGGGCGTTCAGCTTGTTATCCCAGATTATATCGTTCGCTTCCTTCAGCGTGGTGTTTGCGGGGGCTGTGACAAGGTGCGCACGCGGGGTCATGAACTCAGATATCTTGAGATCGGGGGACATACGCGAAACGCGGTAATCACGCCCGGTGACGATACCGAGCAGGTGACCGTTATGTGTGCCGTCATCGGTGATGGCAATGGTGCCGTGACCGTTGCGCTCGACAAGCTCAAGAACATCGGCAAGCGTGTTGTCGGGTGTGAGGTTTGAGTCGCTCACGACAAAGCCCGCTTTGTAGCTCTTCACGCGCGCGACCATCGCCGCCTCATCCTCGATGCTCTGCGAGCCGTAAATAAACGAAATGCCGCCCTCACGCGCGAGCGCTATTGCCATTCTGTCGTCCGAAACGGACTGCATGACGGCAGAAACGAGCGGGATATTGAGGTTGATATCCGACGTTTCGCCGCGACGGAATTTGACGAGCGGAGTTCTCAGCGATACGTTCGTGGGGATGCACTCGGGAGAGGTATATCCGGGGATCAGAAGATATTCGCTGAAAGTGTGTGAGGGTTCGGGACAAAAATAAGCCATTTTAGCGTCCTTTCATTGTCTGTGAGTCACAGCGGTAAACGTAATTTTCCGTAATATAAAAAAATGCCGTGGAAACGTGCCGGCGGCACGTCATTCCGCGACCGGGCTGCTGCGGCAAAGCGCAACAGCCCGGAGTGATATTCAGATGTATCTCTTTATGATGTCGTCGGCATCCTCGACGGGGAGAGAGGACGTCATCACTATGTCGACCTTGTGGCTGTCGGAAAGCTCGTCAAGAGACAGAAGGAGCTTTTCAAAGGCGTCGCGGTCATTGTTGCAGATGCGAAGCGCAGAATCAACAAAAACATGAGTCACGTCGTGATTGCTGGCGAGAATGCCCGCAATGAACCCGTAAAGCGCACCGGCGTCAAAGACAAAGTACTCGTCAACATTGATGAGTCTGCAACGGTAGTTGACATCATAGCGGAGCTTTATCCCCTTTTCGATGCAAACGACCGAACCCTCGCTGGCCTCAACTGCCTTGTTGACCAGATCGATAAGACTTTTTGTCTTGCCGGAGCCCTTGACCCCGATAAATAATTTAAGCATATCAGTTACCATACCTTTCCCGGCTGTTTGCCGCAGCAAACAGAGCGTGAAAAAAGTGTATTCGGAGCATTTGTCTCCGTTTTTTCACACCGGCATCCGCACTGCGTTTTGAATACCATTACGCTACTTATATTATACACTAAAAGCAGTAAAAAATCAAGTGTTTTTTTCGCGCTCTTATGAAAGAACGAAAAATCAAAGACGGGATTTGAGCGCGGCGGTCATTTCCTCATAACCGGGCTTGCCGAGCAGCGCGAACATATTCTTCTTATATGCCTCGACACCGGGCTGGTTGAAGGGATTGACGCCGAGCAGATAGCCCGAAACGGCGCAGGCAAGCTCGAAGAAGTAGATCATATAGCCGAGAGAGCGCGCCGAACGGTCGCGGAGTGTCAGCAGAATGTTCGGCACACCGCCGTCGACATGGGCAAGAAGCGTTCCCTTCATTGCGGTTTCGTTGACATATGTCAGCGGCTTGCCGGCAAGGAAGCCGAGACCGTCGACATTTTCGCTGTCCTCGGGGATCGTGACGGCTGCTCCGGGATCCTCAAGCGATATGACCGTTTCAAACATCGTGCGGTCGCCGTCCTGAATGAACTGACCGAGCGAATGCAGGTCGGTAGAGAAAACAACGGATGCCGGGTAGAGACCCTTGCCGTCCTTGCCCTCGCTCTCGCCGAAGAGCTGCTTCCACCACTCGTTGAACATAAGCATGTAAGGCTCATAGCCCACGAGGATCTCAAGTTTCTTTCCCTTGCGGTAAAGAATGTTGCGCAGCGCCGCATATTTGTATGCAGGGTTCTTTTCAAGATCGGTCGAGGTAAGCTCGCGCATTGCGTCGGCAGCGCCGCCCATCAGCTCGTCAAGGTCTATGCCGGAAACGGCGATGGGGAGAAGTCCGACAGCGGAAAGCACCGAATATCTGCCGCCAACATCATCGGGAACGACAAATGTTTCATAACCCTCGCGGTCGGCAAACGCCTTGAGCGTGCCGCGTGCGCGGTCTGTGGTCACGAAAATGCGCTCGGCGGCTTCTTTTTTGCCGTATTTCTTTTCAAGCAGAGAGCGGAAAATGCGGAAGGCGACCGCAGGCTCTGTCGTTGTGCCCGACTTTGAAATGACATTGATGCACACATCTCTGCCCTCGCACAGCTCAAGCAGCTCCGAGAGATCGGAGGAGCTTATATTGCAGCCGGAGAAGAAGATCTCGGGCGCATCCTTGACGAGTCTGTTGTGGCGCGGCGATCTCAGAAATTCGATAACGGCACGGGAGCCGAGGTAGGATCCGCCGATGCCTATCACGACGAATATGTCGCAGCTTTTTCTGATCTTTTCGGCTGCTTTTTTGATCCTGTCATATTCCGTGCGGTCGTATTTTTCGGGAAGAGAGAGCCAGCCGAGCATTTCGGCGCCGGCGCCCGTTCCGCTTCTCAGCGCCTTGTCGGCAGCCTCGACCTCGGGCTTTATTGCCTCAAGTTCCTTGTCCGAAACAAACGGAGATACGAATTTTTCACTCAGATTAAGAGTCATAGCGATATACACCTTTCTTGATTAAAAAAGAAAATCCATACACAGTATATTTTATCACCAAAGCGACTCTTTTTCAACCTTATTTCGTGCGATTTTTTATTTTCATCGTTTTTTTATCGCATTTTTTGCGCCATGCGCGCTCAGGTAAGGAAGAATCTTCTCAGCATCCGCGCAAAAAGACCGCCGAAGGATATTTTATCCACCGGGTGCGCGGCGGTGACGGCGACCTTGCCGAGCTGCGTGTCTCCGAGCATGAAGTCGATACCGCCGACGACGTCGCCCTCCTTTACGGGAGCCGAGACCATTTCGGGAAGTGACGGTACTGCCGTGACCTTTCCCTCCTCGCCTTTTCTCACGACCGACGTAAATCCGCCGTGAACGGTGTGCAGGACATCGGACACACCGCCTATGACGGGAAGCTCGGCAGCGTCGCCCTCCGCATAACGGTAAACGGCATAGTTGGCAAAGCCCCAGTCGAGCAGTGCGGCGGCTGCCGAATTGCGAGCGTCGCGCGTGGGTGCGGCCATTATCACGGCGATAAGCGACATCCCGTCGCGCTCTGCCGTTGCGCTCATGCAGAATTTCGCCTTTGAGGTCGAGCCCGTCTTGAGTCCTGTGGCACCGCGGTAGAAGCGGATGAGCCGATTCGTGTTCGTAAGCCCGAAGGCACCGTCGCGCACGGTGTCCATCCATGTCGAGCTGAATTCAAGTATCTTTTTGTGCTTCATAAGCTCGCGTGACATAATGGCGATATCGCGCGCCGAGAGCACATGATTCGTCACTGTGTCGTCAAGCCCGTTCGTGTTCTCAAAGTGCGCCGTCTTCATGCCGAGCTCGGTTGCGCGCTTGTTCATGGCAGCGACGAACGCCTCCTCACTGCCCGCAACGGCTTCGGCAAGCACGACGGCGGCATCGTTTGCGGAGGATATCACAACAGACTTTATAAGGTCGTTCACCTTCATCTGCTCGCCCTCCTTGAGGTATATCTGCGAACCGCCCATCTTCGACGCGCGTGTCGAGGTCGTAAGCACGGTGTCGTAATCCATAGCGCCGCGGTCTATGGCTTCCATAACGAGCAGCAGCGTCATGACCTTTGTGACCGACGCGGGCGGCAGTGCCTCGCCCGCATTCATTTCGTAAAGGACCGTTCCGGTGTCGGCTTCCATGAGTATTGCCGACACACAGTCAAGCCCCAGATCGGGATCTTCAGTATTGAGCGGTGCTGCCGACGCCGGGAACGCTCCCGCGAGTATCACTGCCGCAAGCACAAGTGCCGCCAATACCGCTGCCGCATAACGCCTGTTGAGTATTTTCATAAAAAAAGACCGTTCCTTTCATTTCATCTCTAAAGATTTATATGAAAGGAACGGCGTGATTAGCACAGGATATTACGTGCCGAGTCGGCGCATCACTTGCCGAACACATACTCCGTAAAGCTTTTGTATTCTTCTCCCGGGCGCAGGACGGTATCGCAGAGCCTATTGAGCGCAGGCTGATTCACCGCATCGGGTGCGGCCTCGGTCTCAAGGCAGAGCGCGGCGTGCTTCACCTGCGCCTCTCCGCCGCGGAAGGGATAGTCGGGATCGCCGAGGAAGTTGCCGGTATAAAGCTGAACGCCAGGGCGATCGGTATAAACCCGCATGACGGGGCTGCCTGCATCTCCCGAAAGAGTCACGCGTGCGTCGGTCTCCGCGTTATCCGCAGGCGCAAAGAGCATGCAGTGGTCATATCCGCCGGCAAGTCCGAGATCGCGGTCCGAAAGATCGAGGCTGCTGCCCACGGTTTTTCCGGTGCGAAAATCAAACGGCGTTCCGGCAACGCTTTTTATCTCTCCGGTCGGGATAAGCCCGGCATCCGTCGGCAGATATCTGTCCGCCGAAAGAGTGAGGTGATGAGAAAGTATATCCCCCTTGCCATTGAGATTGAAATACATATGATTTGTGAGATTGAGCGGCGTGGGCGCGTCGGTGACGGCGGTATAATCAAGGCGAAGCCCGCCGCGCGCGGTCAGCGTATAGCGCACACGGACCGTCAGATCTCCGGGGTAGCACTCCTCGCCGTCGGGCGACACATATGTGAACAGCAGCGACGGCTCGTCTCCGTCGTGTATCTCGGCACGCCAGAGCCGTTTGTCGAACCCGATCTTGCCGCCGTGCAGATGGTTCTCGCCGTTATTGCGGAAAAGGGTGTGCTCCTTTCCGTCAAGCGTAAAATGACCCTTTGCTATGCGGTTGCCGACTCTGCCGACCACAGCGCCGAGATATCCGTCGGCATGAAGGTAGCTATCAAGCGTGTCATAGCCGCGCACGACGCTTACGCCCGCCACGCGGACATCTGCGACGGTCGCGCCGAGATCGAGTATTTTTGCCGTTATATCACCGCGTGTGAGCGTGTATGCGGTCACGGCTCTGCCGTCCGGCAGCGTACCGAATATTTCCTTTACGATATGGTCCATTTTCATGACCGTCCTTTCCCTTCCGCTTTACGGGATCGCCCCCCCGTATCCGGATATGGGCTGCCGTTTTCAGCGACAGCCCGTGATGAATATTTTATTTTTCAGTCGTCGTAGCCGTTGGGGTTCATCGACTGCCAGTGATAGGCATCGCGGCACATGCGGTCAATGCCGTATTCGGCACGCCAGCCGAGCTTTTCGGCGGCAAGAGTGGGGTCGGCATAGCATTCGGCTATATCGCCGGGGCGGCGTGCAACCACACGATAGGGTATCTTCTTCCCCGTTGCCTTTTCGTAAGCCTTCACTATGTCAAGCACCGAGTAGCCTACGCCGGTGCCGATGTTGTAATATTCCGTTCCCGTAACGCTCACGGCGCGTTCTATCGCCTTCAGATGCGCACGTGCAAGGTCAACTACATGGATATAGTCGCGCACACCGGTGCCGTCGTGAGTGGGATAATCGTCGCCGTAGACCTTCAGCTCGGCAAGCTTGCCGACTGCCACCTGCGAAATATAGGGCAGCAGGTTGTTCGGTATGCCCTTGGGATCCTCGCCGATCATGCCGCTCTCGTGCGCTCCTATGGGGTTGAAGTAGCGCAGTATGGAAACGCTTGCAATGTCCCCCGCCTTGCGGCAATCGTCGAGAATGCGCTCGATCATCAGCTTTGTCTCACCGTAGGGGTTTGTAGTGGAAAGCGGGAAGTCCTCGCGGATCGGGACAGATTTCGGGCTGCCGTACACCGTTGCGGACGATGAGAACACCACCGTTCCCACACCGTATTTTTTCATCGACGAAATGAGATTGAGCGTTGAATCAAGATTGTTGCGGTAATAGCGCACCGGCTGCGCCACCGACTCGCCGACTGCCTTCAGTCCCGCAAAATGGATGACGGCATCGATATGCTCGGCGGCAAACACCGCGTCAAGCGCCGCGGGATTGCACATATCGCAGTCATAGACCTTGAAATCACGCCCCGTGATCTTTCTCACCCTGTCGTTGACACAGGGCTTGCTGTTTGAATAATTATCGACAACAACAACGTCGTATCCGCCGCCGAGAAGCTCGACAACGGTATGCGATCCGATGAATCCGGCACCGCCGGTAACAAGAACGGTCATAGCTTTACTCCTGAATGAAAATGAAATCGGTTTTATTATATCGGTCTTATTAATTAAAGATATTTTTTTACGACTTTCAGCATTTCGGGCATCTTAGCCTCCATGTCGGCAACGAGCTTGAACTGATTGCGCGCACGGTCAAGGTTGTGCTCGGGATAATGCGTTCTGAAATATGTATCGCCGTCAAGATAGTCGGTGAGGAACCGGATGCCCGTCTCAAGCGTTATGACCAGCGCTCCCATCGGCAGCTCAAGTATCTCGGTGTCGGTAAGCGATCCCTCGAGCCCTCCGATAAATCCGCCGGCAAACGCCTCGAACATATCCTCGCGCATGAAAACGGCGGAAAGGTCCTTCTCATCCTCGGCTGCGCTCGAAGCGCCGAAGCGGATGGCATCGCCGAAATCGAACAGCACCGAGCCGGGCATAACGGTATCAAGGTCTATTATGCAGATCGGCTTTCCCGTCGCCTTGTCGATGAGTATATTGTTGAGCTTTGTGTCGTTGTGCGTCACACGCAGCGGCAGCACGCCGGCGGCGATGCGGTCGGCGATATACGAGCAGACATCCTTGTGCGCCTTGACGAACTCAACGGCATCCGCAGCTCTGTCGGCACGCCCCGAAGCGTTGCGCACGAGCGCCGCCTCAAAATCGGCATAGCGGCTCGGCGTATTATGAAAATTCGGTATCGTTTCGCAAAGCCCCGATGCGTCGTAGTCGGCAAGCTGCATCTGAAAATGCCCGAATGCACGTCCCACCTGTGAAAAAACATCGGTCGATCCGGCTGACTGGAAGCTCTCAACGCCGTCAACATACACATAAGCGCGCCACGCGCTGCCGTTTTCGCGATCCTCGTAGTAGTTGTCGCCCGAAACGGTCTTTATAAAATGCAGCGTCCCGCGCTCAACGTCTCCGCCCTCGGCAGCAAGCTTGCGGCGGATATGCTCGGTAATGCCTATCACATTGCGCATAAGCCCGTCGGGATCCTTGAATATACCGGTGTTTATCCTCTGGATAACATACTTTTTACCGTCTGCCGTGTCAACGAAAAAAGTACCGTTTATATGCCCGTCGGTGCATTCGGAAAAGCCGGTCGGCGCAGAGCCGAGGTTGAATTCCGATGCTATCTTAAGTACTTCACTATTATTCATAAGCTTTCGTATCTCCTGAGTAACGGATCACTGGTGCCTCAGAGCGCGAGCGGTTCTGGGTACTCCCCTGCAGCGATGAGTGCGCGTATGCTTGCCTTTACGGGCTCCTTGTCGGCGGCGTAAGTCACGCCGTACCACTTTGCGGGAGTCCTTTCGACAGCAATATCAATTATACCATTTTTTGCGAGTCTGTCAAGAGCAAAAGGCAGATAATACTCCGATTTCATCGGATCGGGAAGATCCGAGAGGAATTCCGCAAACCCTGCGGATATGTACCCGAACACCGACGGTGTAAGCCCGAAGCAGTTCATCGAAGCCACCGCATCGAGCGGGAGCGGTGTCCAAACACCGTTCTCCTCGTATTCGGCGCATGAGCCGTCTGCCGAACGGCGTATCGCGGCGCGCTCGGTAACATCGGTGAGCCTGCCGTCCTCAACATGGCATATACCGCGCGAGACGGTGCCGTTTTCGGTCAGCGTGTTGCCGAGGCGAAAGCCAACCATGCAGCAGTCGTATCTGCCGCCGGGTGTGCGGCAGGAGCGCGCCTCGGCAGCTCTCAGGTGCTCCGCCATTATCGCAAATGTTTCTCTGCCGTAAAAATCATCGGCATTTATGACCGCAAAGCAGTCATCGACCGTGTTGCGTGCGGCAAGCAGAGCGTGCGCCGTGCCCCACGGTTTTTTGCGTCCCTCGGGAACTTCATATCCCTCGGGGAGGTCGTTCATATCCTGAAATACGAACTCTGTCTTTATGTATTTTTCCACGCGTGCGCCGACCGTCGAACGGAAGGCTTCGAGATTCTCGCGCTTTATAACGAATACCACACGGTCAAACCCGGCGCGCGCGGCGTCAAAGCATGAGTAGTCTATTATGAACTCTCCGCCGGGACCGATCGGATCGATCTGCTTCATTCCGCCGTAGCGCGAGCCCATACCGGCTGCAAGTATAACAAGTGTCATGTCGAATACCGTACCTTTCCTGTTCCCGAAGCCCGACGGCGGATCTCCGCGCGCGGTCAACGGGAGCGATCGTATTTTTTCGGTTTGCGGGTCGTTCATGACCGCGAAAGCTTCCGCAGGACATACAGACCCATATTGTATTATTATATTACTTAACGCCGCTTTTGTACATAATATTTTCGCGTTTTTTACACTTTATTTACAACATTTCACGTCCCGGGCCCGAATTATTACGGTTGACAAAGCATATTTTTTGTGATATAATCAACATGATGTATCAAATGAGACACGAAAGGTGCAGCATCAATGCCGAGATCAGAAATATGCGAGCCGGCGAAAGCCTTTGAATTCATATCCGAAAGGTGCGCCATATTCCGCAATGCGTCACGCGCCTGCTTTGAAAAGCACATGAAAAACAGCACGGTCGTGACCGCATACGACGAGGGCGAGCTTATATTGTCTCCGTCCGACCGTGCCTCCGACCGCGGGATAGGCATAATCCGCACCGGCAGCGCGTCGGTCTATTCCGGCGACAGCAGCCGCAGAGTGCTCATGCGCTTTCTCAGTGTCGGAGGAATATACGGCGTCGCGGCGCTCTTTGCCGCGGCAGCCCCGCCCACGCGTATCGTTGCGGGCGGCGACTGCACCGTGCTGAAGCTCCCGCGCGAGGCTGTCCGTGCCATGCTGCACGAAGACGCGGCGCTGCTCGACAGCTATCTTGAATTCATGTCGGGACGCGTGCTCTTTCTCAACCGCAAGATCGCCTGCGTTACGGGCGGCAGCGCAGAGAGGCGGCTTGCCGTGCACCTGCTCTCACTCTCCGACGGTCTGCCGCGTGAGTCCGACGGCAGCGTACGCATCACGCTTGCGTCAAACTACACCGAGCTTTCGCATCTCATCGACGTCGGCAGAGCGTCGCTTTACCGCGCGCTCGACTCGCTCGAGGCGTCCGGAGCCATAAAACGCGGCAGCGGGTATGATATGACCGTGTTCCCCGCTCTTCTCGAGGCAATGCTGGACGCATGACAGCCGACCGGCACGAATCAAAAAACACAATACAATAATAATACAATAATAATAAAAAGAAGGGATTACAACACCATGAAAAAAACTCTCTCAGCGGCAGCGCTCCTGCTTGCCGCAGTCATGCTTGCAGCCTGTGTAGGTCTTGTCTCCTGCGCAAAAAAGGACGACACACAGCTTCGCGTCGCCGTTCTCAACGGCACTACGGGTTGGGGCGCCGCTCCCCTCATTTCCCGCATAAAATCGGGTGAATCCGACCTCAACGCCAAGATCGACACCTATACGGCAGCCGATCTTGTAAGCCCCCTTATCATCAACGGCGATGCGGACATTGCCGCAGTGCCCACCAACCTTGCCGCAGTGCTCTACAATAAGACCGAGGGCAACATCCGCGTGCTTGCCGTCAACACTCTCGGCGTGCTCTATCTCATAGAGGACGGCGAAACAGTGAAGAGCCTCGGCGACCTTGCGGGCAAGACGGTTTACCTCCCCGGTCAGGGATCGAACCCCGAATTTGTCCTCCGCGCGCTTGTAGAGGGTGCCGGCGTTGCCGACGTTACCTTTGACTACACGTATTCCTCCCCCGACGAGCTTGCAACAGCTCTTGCAAGCGGCAAAGCGTCGCTCGGCGTGCTCCCCGAGCCCAAGGTCACAGCCATAACCTCGAAAAAGCCTACCCTTCGCGTGGCTCTCGACTTCACCGAAGAATGGAAAAAGCAGACCTCTGCACCGCTGGTCCAGGGCTGCATAATCGTTCGTGAGGATTTCCTCAAAGAGCACACGGCTCTTGTAAAAAAATTCCTCGATGAATACAAAAAATCGGTCGATCTCGTCAACTCGAACCCCGAGGAAGCAGCCGCGATGATCGCCGAGGCGGGTCTTGCCGGAAATGCCGCAGCAGCACAGGCGGCGCTGCCGAGATGCAACATCACATACCTCGACGGTGAGGATATGCGCACCGCTCTGAACGGCTTCTGGGATGCTCTCTTTAAACTTAATCCCAAATCAGTAGGCGGCAAGCTGCCCGACGATGCCGCGACCGCCCCCATTAAATAATGAGGCGGAATAAAAAAGAAAACACCGGGCGCCGGGCGCCGCGCATTCTTCGCGCGGCGTCGGCGCTCGGCGTTGCCGCATTCTGGATCGGCGTATGGTGGGCAGCATCGGCGCTTGTGGGCAACAGCCTGCTGCTTCCGTCGCCATATGAAACACTTGTACGCCTTGCGGAACTTGCGGCAAGCTCCGACCTTTTCTTATGCGCCGCAGCATCGCTCCTCCGCGTCTCCGTCGGTATAATCGCCGCCGTCGTCGCGGGCATCCTCACGGCGGCTCTCTGCTGCGCGCTGCGTGCGGCAGACAGACTTGTATTCCCCTTTATGACGGTGATAAAATCCACGCCCGTCGCGTCGTTCATCATTCTGGCGCTCGTTTGGCTCGGCACATCGGTGCTTCCGGCATTCATTTCGTTCCTCATGGTATATCCGCTCATATTCACGAACGTCAGAGCCGGGATACGCAGCGTCGATCCCGCGCACCTGCGCCTTTGCGACGTTTTCGGGCTTTCGCCCGCCAAGCGGATACGCAGGATCTACATCCCGACCGCATATCCGTACTTTGTGACCTCCGTCAAAGCATCGCTGGGGCTTGCATGGAAAGCCGGAATAGCCGCCGAAGTCATAGCGGCGCCGAAATATTCGATAGGGGCCATGCTCTACCAATCAAAGGTCTACTTTGAGACCACCGATCTGTTTGCATGGACGCTCGTGATAATAATCATGAGCCTTCTGATAGAGCTTGCGTTCGGCAAGCTTATCGACGTCGCCGCCTCGCACCGGATGAAAACACGGAAAGGAGAGAGCGAAAAAAGTGAAGCTTGAATTTTCATCTCTCACAAAAAAATACGGCTCAAAGCTCGCCGTTGACGGCTTTTCGTATGCATTTGATGCCTCTCCGGGACGTCGTCTTGCGCTGTGCGGTCCTTCGGGCTGCGGCAAATCCACTCTCATCTCAATCATTGCGGGACTTGACCGCGACTATGACGGTACGCTTTCGTTCACCGGCAGCGACCGACCGCCGGTGATATCGGTGTCATTTCAGGAGCCGACACTGCTGCCGTGGCTCACGGCGGCAGAGAACGTCAATCTCGTCACCGGTGATCGCCGTGAAGGGCTTGACGCCGCACGTGCGCTGCTGCGCGAGGCAGGACTCGGCGGGCACGAGGACAAGCTCCCCGTCGAGCTTTCCGGCGGTATGCAGACCCGCGTTTCGATCGTCCGTGCTCTTGCGGTAAAAGCCGACCTCTACCTTTTCGACGAGCCGTTTGCGTCGCTCGACCGTGACACGGCATTCATGTGCGCGGAGCTTATAAAGCGCCGCACCGCCGACGCGGCATCCGTTGCCGTGATACACTCCGCAGAACTCGCAGCGGCGTTCGCCGACGAAATTCTGACATTCACCTCGATCCCCGCAGGGAAATATACCATTGAAAAGCGTGGCTGCCGCACATAAAGTGCGGCAGCCGTTTTTGTTCACATCTGCTTTCTCATGCGCTCGAGCGCACCCTTTTCAAGGCGGGAGACCTGCGCCTGTGATATCCCTATCTCATCAGCTATCTCCATTTGCGTCTTGTTCTTGTAAAAGCGCATGTCTATTATCGCCCTCTCGCGGTCGCTGAGCCGTTTCATCGCCTCGGCGAGCGCTATATTTTCAAGCCACGATTCGTCGGAGGCGTTTGTGTCCGCTATCTGATCCATGACATAGAGCGAATCTCCGTTTTCGCTGTATACCGGCTCATAAAGCGACAGCGGCTCTATTATCGCCTCCATAGCCTGAACGACATCCTCCTTCTTTTCGCCGAGCCTCTCGGCTATCTCCTTCGGAGACGGCTCGCATTCGCGCTCGCGCATCATCTCTTCGCGCACCGTCAGTGCACGGTATGCAAGGTCGCGCATTGAACGGCTGACACGTATGGTGTTGTTATCGCGCAGATAACGCCGTATCTCACCGATTATCATAGGCACGGCATATGTCGAAAACTTGACGCCGAGGTCGAGTCTGAAATTGTCCACCGCCTTGACAAGCCCTATGCAGCCGACCTGAAAAAGATCGTCCATGCTCTCGCGGCGGTTTGTAAAGCGCTGGATTATGCTGAGCACGAGCCGTAGGTTCCCGTATATCAACTCGTCGCGCGCCGCCGTGTCGCCCGCCTTTGTGCGCCGCAGCAGCTCCGTCTTTTCCTCGTCGGTAAGAGTCTTCAGCTTTGCGGTGTTGACGCCGCAGATCTCAACTTTGTTATAATACATCCCGAATACTCCAAGAATGATCTCATAACTGAGTATTCTCCTGCCGCGCACGGCGTTATGCAGAACGCGTCGAATGTATATTTTGTAAAAAAACAGGACTGTCGTGCCATGGCACAACAGTCCGTTTTGTTGATAGGATAACTCCCGTCAGCAGATAAGATCAGATCTTCTCTTTGACCTTGGAAGCCTTGCCGACTCTGTCACGCAGATAGAACAGCTTTGCGCGTCTTACGCTGCCGTGACGGGTGACTTCGACGCCCGCAACATTGGGAGAGTGGATCGGGAAAGTCTTTTCGACACCGCAACCGTAGGAAACACGTCTTACGGTAAAGGTCTCGGAAATGCCGCCGCCGCGCTTGGCGATAACGGTTCCGTCAAAAAGCTGGATCCTCTCACGGTTGCCTTCCTTGATCCTGCAGGAAACACGCACGGTGTCACCGACTTCGAATGAAGGAATAGTCTCTTTTAACTGCTCGTTCGTAATAGCTGCAATGTAATCCATTTCAGCCCCTCCTTGAATTTAGGATATCGGAACATTCATGCAGAGCCCGCAGCGGACTGTTCCGTCCCGGTTAGACCCGGACCCGAATATTATATCATATACCGATTTTTTTTGCAATAGTTTTCCGAATTTTTTTTCGGATATCAGGAATTTTTTCCGCCGTTTTTTCTGCCGCCGAGCATTTTTTTCATTCCGCCGAGCAGCATCGCAATACCGCGGATGATCGGCTTTGCGTTGAGCGCGACCATAATGACAAAGCATACCGACTCAATGACGATCCAGTACGGCAGCTCGGTGTACATGACGATGCACTGTATTAGCAGCACAGCACCGTTGAGCACGAGCACGCTCGGGTTCATATCGAATCTGACATATCTCTGTGTGTTGACCGCGCGGATGATGAACACGATGAAGTAACTCACCGCCGCGGCAACGGCAGCACCCTGTGCACCGATCCTCGGGATAAGCAGCAGGCATATCGCCACGTTTATCACCGCGCCGAACATCGACGTGAGAAAAGACATAACGCTCTTCTTTTTTACCATGTAGATGCTGCCGAGGAACGTCGTAACGGCAGAGAATGTGGTCGCAATGACGAGCGTCGGCATATATTCCCATGCCGAGTAGTAGGCACTTGCAAGCATGATGCGCGCAAAGACCTTTGAGAGCGCGGTGAGAGCCGATGCAGCCATGAAGATGAGCCCCGAATATGTGCGGAACACCTCGGCAAAAAAGCTGCCGCGCGTTTTCTCATCGGTGTCCGCCACGGCCGAATACTGCCACGCCTCTATAAATATCGTGGTCATCAGCGTCAGCACCGTCGGGATCTTGTACGAGGCGGCAAAAATACCGTTTGCCTCATCGCCGCACATACTTTTTACAAGAAACTGCCCCGAAACGCTCGTCACCCACCAAAAGATCGTAGTGGGTATCATCGGCACGCTGTATTTCAGCATATCGCGTGCAATGGCGGGATCGAACAGCGACAGCTTCATGTCCCTGTACAGCCTCTGCCATACGACCATCAAAAGCGTCACAATGACATTTGCGATCACGACCGACAGCACATACCCGGTGACTCCCATGCGGAATACCACGAGAAAAAGTATGTTGAAGGCTATATTGAGCGCCGTGTTGATTATACCCTGCACCGCAAACACGGTGGTCTTTCCGAGCGCGCGTATATAGTTTGCACACGCAGACTGAAAGTTTGCCGCAATGACATATACCACCGTCAGCCAAACATACCCCGTCAGCATTTTCACCTCAAAGAGGAATGGGGACAGCGCCAGAAACAACAGCGTTCCGAGCGAGAGCAGCGCCACGCCGGATGAGAACACCTCGCGCTTCTTTTCACCCGCGTCAAGAGCGAACCTGAACAACCCATCGCATATGCCAATCGCGGCAACGGGCATTATGAGGTTCGCCGTCTGCGATATGATGTTCGCATCCGAATATTGCGCCGGCGACAGTATAGCGGTATACAGCGGCAGAAGCAGATACACAAGGACCTTTGACGAAAAGGTCCCCACCGCCAGGATAACGGTATTGGAAAGAAGCCGTTTGTATTTATTCATGGCATCATACGCGGGAAATATTATTCCTCGTCGCAGTTCCCCCAGTTATGGTAAACGTTCATAACATCGTCGTCGTCCTCGAGCTTTTCGATGAGAAGGCCCATAAACTTTCTGTCCTCCTCGTCGTCAAGATCGACCGTTGAATCGGCGACCTTCTCCTTGTCGGCGGATTCCACTTCATATCCAGCTGCCTTGAGAGCGTCGGATATCTCATAAACGTCGTCCGGCTCGGTGTATATCACATACACGCCGTCGTCCGCCTTGAAATCTTCGGCACCTGCCTCAAGTGCGGTCTCCATCAGCTTGTCCTCGTCTATCTCGCCGTATTCGTCGGTGATAACGATAACGCCCTTTTCATTGAACATGAAGCCGACGCAGCCGCTCTGACCGAGGTTGCCGTGATATTTCGAGAAATACGCACGGACGTTGCCCGCGGTGCGGTTGCGGTTATCGGTAGTCGTTTCAACGATAACGGCGACGCCGGACGGACCGTAGCCCTCGTAGGTGATCTCCTCGTAGGCGACGTCGGAGGCACCGAGCGCCTTCTTTATTGTGCGGTCGATGTTATCGTTCGGCACGTTGTTTGCTTTTGCCTTCTGGATAAGGTCGCGCAGCTTTGAGTTTGTCGCGGGATCTCCGCCGCTTTCCTTGACGGCGATCGCGATCTCCTTACCGATCTTTGTAAAGACCTTTGCCTTCTGCGCGTCTGTCTTTTCTTTTTTGTGTTTGATGTTGCTCCATTTGCTGTGTCCGGACATGGATCATTTCCTCACTTTGATTTATTGTAAATTGTTTTTGATATCAGATCTTTTCGGTCTTTTTCATGCAGATAAGGTCGAGAGCCGTACCTATGACCGTCTTTACGGCGGCTGAGAGCGCGAGTCTTGACGCACGCACGCGCGCATCCTCGGCGTTCAGTATCTGGCAATTGTGATAGAAGCGGTTGTAGGAGGCCGTCAGGTCGATTATATAGCGTGTGATGACGGACGGCTCGTAGTCGCGCAGCGCCGCGAGCACACGGTCGGGGAACACCGATATGAGCTTGAGCAGCTCATGCTCCTCGGGCGTGCCGAGCGCATATCCGCCCTCGGGCATACCGACCTCGCCGCCCGCACGTGAAAGCAGCGAGCAGATACGCGCGTATGTGTACTGCACGTAAGGACCTGTATTGCCGTCATACGAGAGGGCATCCTCGAGCATGAAGTTGATGTCTTTTATGCGGTTGTTCGAGAGATAATAGAAAACTATCGCGCCGACGCCGACCTTTTCCGCTATATCGTCAAGCTCTGCCTCCGGCATATCGGGGTTCTTCGTGCGTGTGATCTCGCGCACCTTTTCTGCCGATTCGGCAAACAGGTCGCGCAGGAGTATAACGTTGCCGGTGCGCGTTGCAAGCTTTGTGCCGTTTATCGACACCGTTCCGTAGGGTACGTGAACGAGTCCGCGATACCAATCGTAGCCCATAAGCTCAACGACCTTGAACCACTGCGCAAAGTGCAGCGACTGTCCCGCCGAGGTGACGTATATACATTTGTCGAAATCGTATGTTTTTTTTCTGTATATCGCCGCGGCAATATCGCGGGATGGATATATCGACGAGCCGTCCTTTTTTAGTATCAGGCAGGGCGGCATGCCGTACTTTTCGAGATCGACGATCTCCGCACCGTCGTCATGCTTGAGAAGCCCCTTCTCGCGCAGTTCTTCGACCACCGCAGGCACCTTGTCATAATAAAAGCTTTCACCCTTGTAGCTGTCAAAGGTTATGCCGAGCTGATCGTAGGTCTTTTTGTACTCGCGGAGAGATATATCGATAAACCAGCGCCAGAGCTTAATGTTCTCCTCGTCGTGGTGTTCAAGCTTTGTGAACTCCACGCGCGCCTCGTCATTGAGCTCGGGATGGAGCTCGGCTTCCTCATGGAACTTCACGTAAAGCGCCACGAGCTCGTCTATCTCCTTCTTTTCGACCTCCTCACGGCTGCCCCATTTGCGGTAAGCGACGATGAGCTTGCCGAACTGAGTGCCCCAGTCGCCGAGGTGGTTGATGCCGACGCACTTGTAGCCCGCAAACTCATGCAGCTTCTTCAGCGAATGACCGATAACGGTCGTGCCGAGGTGCCCGATGTGGAAGGGCTTTGCCACGTTCGGCGACGAATAGTCGAGCACGACGGTCTTGCCCTTGCCTATATCGGCAGAGCCGTACTTTTCGCCCTTTGCCAGCACCTCGCCTATCACAGACTCGGCAAGCGCGGAATCGTCAAGCCGGAAGTTGAGGTAGCCCTTGACGGATTCGACCGCCCCGACGCCGTGCGCCGCAAATCCTTCGGCAAGAGCGTCGGATATCTGTGCGGGTGCGCGGCGCAGAGTTCTGCTGAGCTTGAAGCAGGGCAGCGCTATGTCGCCCATCGATGCGTCGGGCGGATATTCAAGCATGCCCGCCAGCTCGGCGGCGGTCGGAGCCGCACCCGGTGCCATCGCTTCTATCTTTGCGTGAAGCGCCTCTGCGATCTCGTTTTTAACATTAGTCATATAATACCATGCCTTTCTTCTCCGCGGATCTGCCGCGGCAGCAAAACGGTTGTTGTTTTTTATCGTTCTTTCCTGCCGTCCGTTTACATAAGACGGCATACGCTCCTCACAGCGCTCTGCCCTCTGCGATAAGCTCGCGTGCCGCGATACGCTGTGCATCGGTGACATTTATGCCTCCGAGTATCCTTGCGGTCTCCTCGACCCTGCCCGCCTCGTCAAGGCGCGTGACGGTCGATTCGCTCCTTCCGTCGCGCTCTGTTTTTGAGATGAGCAGATGCGTATCGGCAAGCGATGCTATCTGAGCGGAATGCGTCACACAGAATATCTGCGCGCCTCGTGCAGCCTCCTTCAGCTTGATGCCCACCTTGCGTGAGGTCTTGCCCGATATCCCCGCATCGACCTCATCGTAAATGAGCGTGGGGATACCGTCTATGTCGGACATGACGCTCTTGAGCGAGAGCATTATTCTCGAAAGCTCGCCGCCGGAGGCGATCTTTGCAAGAGGTCTTTGCGGTTCTCCCGGGTTCGTGGCTATCATGAACTCAACGCGGTCAAGTCCGCGCGGCGAGGGTTCGTCAAGCGGAGTAACGGAAATGGCAAAACGCACCTTCGGCATATCGAGAAACGCGAGCGATTCAGCCACGCGTCCCTCAAGCGACGCTGCGGCAGCGCTTCGCACCTCGCCGAGAGCAGCACCCGACTCGCGCAATTCGGCATCGAGCGCCGACTCCCGTCGTCGCAGCTCCGCAAGTCTGTCGTCGCCCGATTCAAGGTCGGCAAGCTTCTTTTCGGCGTCGGCACGGAACTCAAGTATCTCCTCCACCGTCGAGCCGTATTTGCGTTTGAGCCTCCCTATCGCATCAAGGCGCGATTCAACGGCGTCTATCTTCGCAGTCGGGTCGCCGTCGTCTGCGGCGCCCGCGCGGGAATACACCTCCGCGGCAATATCGTCGATCTCATACCGGCAGGTCTCGAGCCGCTCCGCAAATCCGCGGTATTCGGGATAGACGTCGGATATCTTTTTGAGCGCATCCGCCGCTTTTGACACCATGTATGAGGCGGTAAGCCCCTTTTCGTTGCCGTAAATGGCGCGCAGCACCACATCGGTCTGCTTTTTTATCCGCTCAAGACTTGAGAGCCGCTTCTTCTCGGCTGTGAGCTTGTCCTCCTCGCCCGGCTTTAGTCTCAGCGACGAAATGTCCTTTATCTGATACTCAAGCATATCGCGGAGCTGATTTTTTTCCTTTTCGTCGCGGCATATGCCCTTTATCTCTGCACGAACGCCTTCGAGCTCCGAATATATTCCCGCATACTTTTCAAGCAGTTTTTCCGAATGAGCAGCCGCATCGAGCATTTCAAGCTGCGCCGACGGATCGCATATGCGCAGGTTCTCATTCTGCCCGTGTATCGACACGAGCAGGCTCCCCGCGCGCCTCAGTACTGCCTGCGTGACGCTTCTGCCGTCAATACGGCACACCGAGCGCCCCTCTGCCGAGAGCGTGCGCTCAAGGCATATCTCACCGTTCTCGCAAACGATCCCCATCTCCGCAAGCCCGTCGGCAAGCCGCCCCTCTATCCCGTCAAAAACGGCTGAAACGGCAGCGTGCGTCTGCCCCGTGCGTATCAGCTCGCGGCCCGTGCGGTTGCAGAGCAGAAAATTTATGCTGTCGATAACTATTGATTTACCGGCGCCGGTCTCACCCGTCATCGCGGTAAAGCCGCCGTCCGCATCAAGGTCGAGCGCACGGATCACGGCTATATTTTCGATATGAAGCGATCTTAGCATCGGCAAAACCTCCCGCGGTTTGATAATGATATCGGCGCTCAGACCGTTTTGAGAAGGATCTTTATGCGCTCGCTCAGCGACTTTGACGAGTCAAGCCCGCGTGTGACGATAAATATCGTGTCGTCTCCCGCCACACTGCCGAGTATTTCGTTCGTTTCGATGGAATCAAGCCCCGCAGCCACCGCGTTGGCAAGCCCGGGATATGTCGAGAGAACGATGATGTTCCCCGAATAATCCACCTTTTTTATTGATTCTATCAGCGCGGAGTTGAATTTGAGGCTCCCCGCATTGTCGTCCTGCTTCGGAAGGGTGTACTTGTACGTTCCGCGTCCCGTAGGCACCTTTGAGAGCTTCAGCTCCTTTATATCGCGCGACACGGTCGCCTGAGTCACCCTGTATCCCTCGCGCAGAAGCAGCCCGATGAGCTCCTCCTGTGTTTCTATCTCACAGCGCTCCACGAGACTGATTATTTTTTCCTGTCGTCCGCTTTTCATTTGCTATCTCCGTTTCCTGTCGGCGTTATATCCCGCTCATCTTGCGCCGGAATGTGCCGTAAAATGAATCCTCTTTAAGCCTTACTATGCCCGCCGACTTATCCGACCGCGTTATCTTTACCGAATCGCCGCGCACAAGCTTTATATTCACCCTGCCGTCTACCGTGAGGAAGAGCGCCGGCTCGCGCTGGCATATATTAACGATCTCAAGCCGCGCGCTGTCGGGAAACACTATCGGCTTTGACGAGACCGAGTGCGCGCATATCGGCGTGATGCATATCCCGCCGAGGCGCGGATCGAGAACGGGTCCCCCCGCCGACAGCGAATACGCCGTCGAGCCCGTCGGCGTTGCGGCAATAAGACCGTCGGCGCGGTATGTGGCGATCGTCTTGCCGCCCTCGCGCAGCTCTATATCGACTATCCGGGCCACCGAGCCGTTTGATACCACCGCGTCGTTCAGCGCGCGGGCGATGTAGATGCGGCGCCGCTCGCCGTTCGCGTCCGGCTTTCCGAGCACCTCGACATTCAGCATGGAATGCTTTTCGACCGTATAATTCCCATCATAGAGTCTGTCGAGCAGCGAAAGCTCGTCGCATTCAAGCTCGCAAAGATAGCCGAGCCTGCCCTTGTTGACCCCGAGCACAGGGATCCCGCGCGCAGCGCTCCTCCGCGCCGCTTCGAGCACCGAACCGTCTCCGCCGACCACCGCGATCAGATCGGAGCTTTCGTAAAGCGAATGTGCGGGCACGTATTTCGGAACGATGCCGACGGCCTCGAGACCGCATCTTCCGCGCACCGAAAGATCGAGCATGAGCGATGCTCCGTGCTCGGCAAACGCGCGTGCGACCGAACGCGCCGCATCCGCTTTTTCGCGTATATTGAAATTGGTTATAAGCGCGACCTTTGAAAACTGCACCGGCTCCACCGTACCTTTCGGATCTGTTTATTTTTTGTGAAAATATGCTATATATTCGATATTTCCGTCGCCTCCGGTCACGGGCGACGTGATAAGCCCGATCTTCACGAGCCCGAGAGCACCGGCGGCAGCCGAAACGCTCTTTACCGCTCTTTCGCGCGCCGACGCAGAACGGACTATCCCGCCCTTGCCGACATCCGACCTGCCTACTTCAAACTGCGGCTTGACGAGACTCAAAAATATCCCGCCGCCGCGCAGCAGCGCCGGTATCGCGGGGAGGATGAGCGTCTGCGAAATAAACGAAACATCCATTACCGCAATATCGTATTCTCCGCCGACCGTATCGGGCGTGATGTATCTTGCGTTTATGCCTTCAAGCGAGCGCACGCGCGGATCTGCGGCAAGCACCGGTGAGAGCTGCCCGTGACCCGAATCCACAGCCGTAACGGATGCGGCTCCGTGCGCGAGCAGACAGTCGGTAAAGCCGCCCGTCGATGCGCCGATATCTATCGCGCGCATACCGGAGACGTCGATGCCGAACGAATCGAGCGCCGCCTCGAGCTTCAGCCCTCCCCGGCTGACATACCGCGTGTCCTCGGACGGGAGTATCTCCACGTCGGATGCCGGGACACCGTCACCGATATCGCATGACGGCTTTTTGACCGTGCTGCCGCATATCCTCACGCACCCGCCGAGTATCAGCTTTTTTGCAGTCTCGCGGCTCGGGGCAAGCCCCTGCTCCGCAAGAAAGATATCAGCCCTCATTTGTTATTTGCGGCGCATGAGCAGCCATTCGGCAAGCGTCGTAAGCATTTCGCTGCCGGGATATCCCGCGACCGCCGCGGTCGCCTCATCAGTCACCCGGCGCGCATATGCACGCGCATCGGCGGCGCTCATGAAGCTGAGATATGTCGTTTTGCCGTCGCGCACATCGGAGCCGACCGATTTGCCGAGCTCCTCGGCAGTGCTTTCGGCATCGAGCACATCGTCGATTATCTGGAATGCGTGACCTATGCCGAGGGCGTATGCGGTCGCATCCGCTATCCGCTTATCGCCGTCGGGCACACCTGCGGCAATGCAGCCGAGCACGGCGCTCACACGCATAAGCTCGCCGGTCTTTTTGGCATACAGAGTGCGCAGCTCGTCAAGCGAAATCGCCTTTGTCTCGGCAGCCATGTCGAGTATCTGTCCCTCTATCATTCCCATTGCGCCGTCGCCGAGCACACGCGCGGCGCGGAGAGCGTCCTCCGGTGCAACGGCGGGATTTTTCATCGCCGTCAGCACCGCGCGCAGCTCGAGCGAATCTCCCGCAAGCAGCGCCGTCGCCTCGCCCCAGACCTTGTGGTTCGTGGGTCTGCCGCGGCGAAGATCGTCATCGTCCATGCAGGGCAGATCGTCGTGTATCAGCGAAAATGTGTGCATCATCTCAACGGCGCAGGCAAACGGCATTGCCGCCGCCTCGCTGCCACCGAAAAGACGGCAGAATTCAAGCACGAGATAGGGCCTTATCCTTTTTCCGCCCGCGGTCAGGCTGTAAAGCTCGGAGCCCCACAGCGTGTCGCTCTCGGCATCTGCGGGATAGTACCCGCGCAGCGCAGCCTCGGTCTTTTTTGCCGATGCGCGCAGCGCCTCTTCGATATCAAGATAGTTTTCCATCATCATTCCTCAGTTTTCGTCGGCAGTCAGCACTTTTACTCTGCGTTCCGCCTTTTCGAGCCGGTCGGAGCACAGACGAACGAGCGACACGCCCTCCTCATACAGCTTCATCGACTCCTCGAGCGGAGTTTTCCCGTCCTCGAGCGCACGCACGACCGCCTCAAGGCGCGTCATTGCCTCCTCGAATGTCAGATTCGCTTCTGCCGTCGCTTTTTTCGCGCGCGGCTTTTTTTCGCTGCTTTTTTCGGTCTTTATATCATCCATTTTCATCACCCATGAATCGGTTCCCGCCCGGCGGGAGCATCATCCTTCGGTCTTCTTTTCTGTTTTTTCAACGACCGCCAAAACATTGCCGTCGCGCATGGCAAGGTCTATCCTGTCTCCCGCGCTCAGCCCGGCGGCGTCGGTTATAACATTTTTTCCGTCTGCGGAACGCACCGCGGCATAGCCGCGCGACAGCACCGCGAGCGGGTTCATCGCCTCAAGCGATGCGACTGCCGTACCGAACGCGGCGCGCGCGCTTTTCAGGTGCATCGAGTAAAGCGACGCAAGCCTTTCCTCGGTCATCATAAGCGCCGTGCGGCGCATTTCAAACATATATTCCGGGTCGGTCAGCGACCTGCGCGACGCCAGTGACGCAAGACGCCCCTTTTCGCGTTCGAGACGTGTCTGGAGCAGCGAACGCATACGCGCACCGACATTTTCAAGCTGCTGGAGGAGCCGCGCGGAGTCCGGCACCGCCTGCTCTGCCGCAGCCGACGGTGTGGGCGCACGCAGATCGGCGGCAAGATCGGCTATCGTAAAGTCGGTCTCATGCCCCACGGCGCTTATCACGGGAATGCGCGAGGCTGCTATCGTGCGCGCCAGCTTTTCACCGTTGAACGCCCACAGATCCTCTATCGACCCGCCGCCGCGCCCGATTATCAGCACGTCGGGAGCGTCATTTTTATCAAGCCCATTGAAATATTCGATGCCCGCAACGACCGATGCCTCCGCTCCCTCGCCCTGAACGAGCGCCGGATAAAGCGTAACGGCAGCATACGGAAAACGCCTGCCGAGGATGTTGAGGATATCCTGTATCGCCGCACCAGTCGGAGACGTGACGACGCCTATCCGCTCGGGATATTTCGGTATGGGTCTTTTGCGCGAGGCATCGAACAGCCCCTCGGCGCCGAGGCGTTCCTTTAGCTGCTCAAAACGCAGATAAAGCGCGCCCGCACCGTCGGGGATCATATCCGTGACATATATCTGATACTGCCCGCTTTTGACATATGACGAAACGTGCCCGAAAAGCACCGCCTTCATACCGTCGGAGGGCACGAACTTCAGACGCGAGGCATACGAACGGAACATGACCGCCGCAATGCAGCCGCCGCTGTCCTTGAGGGTAAAGTAAAAATGCCCGGTCTGATAATGGTTTTTGAAATTCGATATCTCCCCGCGCACCGCGACGGCGGCAAGCACATCGTCGGTGTCGAGAAGGGTCTTTATATATTCGTTGAGCGCCGTGACGGTCAGCGCCTCTATGCGCGGCGCATTATCCATTGTGCTCACCGAGATACTTTCTGCGGCACAGAAGTGCGGTTCCCGCCGCGTTGTCGGCAGAAAACGCAGGCTCCGCAAAGCGGCAGTCGCCGAGTTTTTCGAGCTGCGCGCGTATACGCCGGTTGCTCATAACGCCGCCGGCGAAAACTATCGGCAGCTCTCCGTACGCAGCGCGAGCATCGCGTGCCATTGCGCCGAGCACCGCAGCGATATAGTCGAGCACATACGCCGCTATATCGCACGGCGACACGCCGTCCGCCAGCCGATGTTCAGCCTGATTCTGCACGCCCGAAAGGTTGCACATACAATCCTTTACGGGTACGCGGGGAAAGCTGTAGCTCTCCGCCGACTCCTCAGCCAGCTTTTCAAGCGCCGGACCGCACGGAAAACGCAGCCCGAGCATTACACCGGCACGGTCTACCGCCTGACCCGCGTTGAGATCGCGCGTGCCGCCGATGATATCGACCGAAAACACGCCGTCGCTTCCCGGTCTCACGAGCAGCACCTCTGTCGTTCCGCCCGAAACATGGAACGCAATATGCGCCCCCGCATCGGCAAGCGACTCTGAGCCCGACGAATACAGCGCCGCCATTATATGACCGCTCTGATGTGAAAAACGGTAAAGCGGAACTCCCGTAAGGTCAGCCATCGCCGATGCTGCCGCAACGCCGGTAAGAAAGCAGGGCATATACGACCCCTCGGCGTCCCGCGGCGTTGCGGACACACCGAACGCCGCTATCCTCTCCCCGCAAAGCCCTGCAGAGCCGAGCAGCTCGCGCAGCCTCGCGGTAACGAGCGGAAGATTGCGTGTGTGCGCAAACACGGCGTCCGACTGACGCAGACCGCACTCGCCCGCTTTAACGGGCAGCGGCTCCTTCAGATTGGCAATGACCCTTCCCTCCCCGTCGGCAAGTGCCAGCGAGGTGGTATAGTTGCTTGTGTCAACGCCGCAGAAGAGCATTATTTTTCTCCCTCTGCGTCGTTGTCGGAAGAAGCGTCTGCTTTTGACTTCATAACGGCATTGAGAATGCCGTTTACAAAGGAACGCACCTTTGCATCGTCATATTTCTTGATTATCTCGATCGCCTCGTTGACCGCAACGCTGTCGGGCACATCGGTGAAAAGTATCTCATAGGTGCCGAGCCTCAGCACGGCACGAGCGACGTTTGAAAGTCTGCCCATCTTCCAGCCGTGCGCATTTTCGGCAATTGCCGCGTCTATCGCGTCAAGGTTTTCGACAGTTCCGAGGAACAGTCCCTTTTCAAATTCGTCCTCCGGCATTTCGCGCACCTCTGCCGCCGCGTCGTAAATGCTCGCGGCGTCTGCATCCGGACGGAATCCGAATTCGAACAGAAGCCCCACCGCATTTTCTCTTGCTTCTCGTCTTGTCATAACGTTCCTTTCAGGGCGGAAAAACCGGACCGTGACCCGAATACGTATTCCGCTCCATTATACTATAATATTATACTTTCCGTAATGGCAAAAGTCAACACCGGAATGAATATTTCTTTGAATATTCATCATTTTTATTCAGGACAAGGCATATATTTCAGTGAATATTTACGGGAGGTGCTACCTTGAAGCAGCGTTTGTGCATTTTGCTCGCCGGGCTTCTCTGCCTCGGGCTGAACATCGGCAACAGAAAAACCGAAAAGCCCGCGGCGGCAGACGGCGAGGCGGTAACGGCTTACCTTGACGTTTCGGCATCCGCCGGGAATGACGGGAACTTCATATACACCGAGGGGAACATAAAATACATCGAATTCACGCCTACGGCAGCAGCGCTGCGCGCCGCATCGGACTATGACATTAGGACGCACGGCACAGCCGGTCATATCGGATGGGTCGATCTGCTCGCTGTCTATGCGGCAAAAAACGGCGGCAGCTTCAAGAGCTTTTCGGCAAAGAAGATGAACGCGCTCGCCGAGAAGATACTCGCCTCCGGCGCACGCGCCGCAAGCGGGAACGAAAAGCTGTACGATTATTACAGCGAGGCATACGGCGCAGTGCTCGGCGGTATGCTCGGTGACTATGCCGAGGTGCGCACTGCGGCAGACGGCAGCGAGACCGCCGAGAGTTTTTACGGCGTACGCGCCTTCTCTCCCATCGCGTCCGGCTACGGGTACAGTGACTACGACGATTTCGGCGCGTCGCGCTCATTCGGCTACCGCCGCCGCCACCTCGGACATGATATGCTCGGCAGCGTCGGCACTCCCGTGATCGCAATGGAGAGCGGATATGTCGAATGCTGCGGCTGGAACGTTTACGGCGGCTGGCGCATAGGCATACGCTCCTTTGACGGCAAAAGATATTATTACTACGCTCACCTGCGCCGCGGGCATCCCTACTGCGACATTTACGAGGGCAAGATAGTGGACGCGGGCGACGTAATAGGCTATCTCGGCATGACCGGCTACAGCACAAAGGAAGACAAAAACAACATAGACACACCGCACCTGCACGTGGGACTCGAGATAATATTCGACCCGAAGCAAAAGGACGGCTACAATCAGATATGGGTCGACATGTACGCGCTGACCGCCTTTCTGTCCGACAGGCGCGCCCCGACATACGCCGATGCCGAGAGCGGCGAGCGGCTCTCGAAGGTGCATTTCATATATCCCGAAACTCCCGACTGAAATATTTTCACCTTATCTCTTGCAATGAGCTGAAAAATGTGCTAAAGTATAGACATATAATCATCAAGGACGAAAATAATGAAAGAAACAATCAAAAAAATACTCACCCGCGCGGCGGCTTATTACACGGTCGCAACGGGCGCATACAGCTTTGTAATATTTGCAATGTATTCGAACGAGGAGGGCGGCGCGCTGCTTTCCGCAAAAAGAGTGTTCCTGCTCCTTCCCTTCTGCCTCTGCCTTGCGGCTGCCAACACCGCGCTTGCGTCAAAAACGCTCCCGCGCGGGCTGAGCTATCCGCTGCACTGCGCCGCAACGATGCTCGGCGTCTATCTCTGCGTGATACTGCCCGCGGGAATGGAGAGCCGCCAGCGGCTCGTTGGGACCATGGTAGCGCTTGTGATCTATATCGTGGCAATGACGGTATACGCTCTCCTCACGCGTCACATAAAACGCACGCTTGCCGAGGAGAGAAACTACCGCTCGCAGTTCGATGACAACGAAATTAAAAAGAAATAACAAAAACGGTCTGCCGCAGCGCAAATGCGCTGCGGCAGATTTTTTATGTAACGCTTTCGGTGTATTTCTCCGCCTGGAGCCTGAACATGGCGGCGTACTTGCCGTCCATCTCCATCAACTCGTCGTGAGAGCCGGATTCGATAAGACTGCCGCTGTCGAACATATATATACGGTCAGCCATTCTCGTGGTCGAAAGCCTGTGTGAAATGAAAATGACCGTTTTGTCGGCGGCATATTCAAGGATGGAGCGGTTAAGCTCGTATTCGGCGATGGGATCGAGTGCCGACGACGGCTCATCCATGATGATAAGCTCGTAATCGCGGGCAAAAACACGCGCAATGGCGACCTTCTGCCCTTCTCCGCCGGAAAGGTTCGTTCCCTTTTTGTCGAATTCGCGCGTCAGCGTCGTATCGACACCCTGTTCAAGCGTTGCGAGCTTTTCGGAAAATCCCGCCTTGTCAAGCGCCGCGATAACGGTCTCACGGTCATGCTCGGGGTCATAATCGCCGTTCATCACGTTTTCGGCGATGCTTGCGGCGTATATCTTGAAATCCTGGAACACGACGCCGATCTTTTCGCGGTATGCGTCAAGATCATATTCGCGTATGTCCCTGCCGTTCATGAGGATCTGCCCCGAGGTCGGGTCGTAAAGACGCATGAGCAGCTTGATGAGCGTCGTCTTGCCCGCGCCGTTGTAGCCGACGATGGCGATCTTTTCGCCGCGCGAGAGCGACAGCGATACATTTTTAAGCGCCTCGGCGGACGAATGCTCGCCCTCGGGCTTTTCCCAGTCGGCGTCATGCCACTCGTACTTGGGTTTGTCCGAAAAATCGTATGTGAAGGTCACGTCGCGCAGCTCAAGCGACGAAAATTCCGGCACCTCCGCCTCGCCCGTTGTGATCCTCGGCTCGTATGCGAGAAAGCCGTAGTATTTTTCAAGGAAAAGCGAATGCTTCGGGAATTTTGCCGCCTTTTCAACAAAATCTATCACCTGCCAACGGAGGGTCCATATAACGCCGACGCTCGCGGCAAACGCACCGATGAGCACAAGACCGCTCTCCAGTTTGCCGAACATATAGAAAAGCACACCGAACTGCAGCCCGGTGGAAACGAGCATCCACCCGACACCGTAGAGCAAAAACCACTTCATGCCGTACTTTTTCGCGAGCTTTACCGATTTTTCGGTATTCTCGTCGTAATCACGCATGAGCAGATCGGTCACTCGGCTCGTCCTTATTTCCTTGGCGTGATCCTGAAGCTGAAAAACACGGTTTATGTAGTTTCTCACTCGGTGCAGCGGCTTCCAGTACTTTTCCTGCTCAAAACTCCAACGATTTCCCATCTGGTTTATCAGAACGCACAGCACAGACGCCGCCAGAATGGCTATCGCCACCGGAACGTCTATCGTAAGCATTACTGTGATGAGCGTTGACATACTCACAATGCGCGTAACGAGCTTGCCGATATCGTCTATGACCTCATCGGAGCGCTTGTTTGCCTCATCCATCGCCCATACAAAGTCATTGTAAAACTCGGGGTCGTCGTAGCAGGCGACATCCATGCGGTATGCCTTGAGAAACAGCTCGCGCTGAAGCCGCACATCCAGCTTTTGCTTTGACCACGGCTTGAAAACATAGAAATATATCCAGTGGAGCGCACTTGTGGTCAGATTCCAAACAGCCATGAGCGCGATCATAAAGGCAACATCACCGAACTCCGCCCCCTCGTCGAGCGCGTTGAACAGCTTTACGGTAAATACCGTATCAGCCGAGTTGGTGAGACCGTAGACAACTCCCATCAGGATATTGCCGATAAGGTAATCGGGACCCATACGCGCGACCTTGGCGATGATGCCGAAATTGTTCTTCATTATACGCGCCAAAGACTGCTTGGGCGTTCCGTCGCGGCGCATTTTCACTTTCTTTGCATTTTCCGCTGCCATCACGCATCAGCCCCCTTTCCCACATAATTTTCGGCTTGCAGCCTGAACATCTCGGCGTACTTGCCGCCCTTCTCCATCAGCTCGCGGTGATTTCCCTCCTCGGTTATCCTGCCGCCGTCCATAAGGAATATATGGTCGGCATCGACTGCGGACGAAAGACGGTGCGATATGAATATCACCGTTCTGCCCTCCGCCGCCTTCATCATGTTTTCAAACATGGTGTGCTCCGCTATCGGGTCGAGCGCCGAGGACGGCTCGTCGAGTATTATCACCGGCGACGTGCGGGCAAAGGCGCGCGCCAGGGCTATCTTTTGCTGTTCGCCGACCGAAAGATTGGCTCCGTGATCGTCGAATTCGCGCGTGAGCGTTGTTTCGATGCCGTGATCGAGCCGCGCTACGCGCTCATAGGCTCCGCTTTCACGCAGCGAATACTCGACAAGCTCAGCGTCGCCATCTTTCGGCAGACGCAAAAGCACGTTGTCTGCTACCGACATAGAAAACATTTTGAAATCCTGAAATACGCAGGCGTACTCATCGCGGTAGGAGTCGAGCGTGTAGTCGCGTATGTCTCTGCCATCGAGCTTCACCGAGCCGCCCGTGGGATTGTAAAGGCGCAACAGCAACTTGACGAGCGTGGTCTTGCCCGAGCCGTTCTGCCCGACGAGCGCGATCCTCTCGCCCGCGCCGATATGGAGCGATATCCCGCGCAGGGTATCATCCTCGGCGCCCTCATAACGGAAGGTGACGTCCTCAAGGTCGATATCGGCACAATTTTCGGGCGCGGGCACGGCATTCTCGCTGTCCTTTATCTTCGGCTCGTAGTCAAGGAAATACCGCACGTCCTCAAGGAAGAGCGCGTGCTCGCCGAACTCGGCAAAGGTCGTTACGAGGTTGCTGAGACAGTAGGAAACGACCGAGATGGAGTTGAGAACGACTATGCAGTCGCCTATGGTCATACCGCCGTCCGAAAGCGTGCGCCAGACGGCATAAAGCGTTGCGCCGAGCACCGTCACGACAGACATACCGATGTCAAGTATGTAATCCGCGATGGCGCGCTTCCAGCCGTATTTGCGTATCAACGCGCAAAAATCGCGCCGCGTCCGCTCAAGCTCGCCGAGCATTCGCGTGTGCATATCGCCGAGCCGCATCTCCTTGGCGTATTCGTTGAGATAAAATGTGCGGCGGACATATTTCTGCCGCCGTTCTACCGGCTTGCGGTCTGCAATGTGATCGTGCTTGAGCTTGTTCTTCCAGCTTCGCACAAAGCCGAGCAGCAGCGGCAAAAGCCCGAAGATATCAGCACCGGGTCAATGGCAAAGAGCAAAAATGAGTTGCAGAAGAGCGTCACCGTACGCCATATGAGGTTATCGAGAGTCCTCATGACCTTCATCACACGGTCGTACGCCTCGTCCATTGCCTTGACATACTTGTCGTAAAACGACGGAGTTTCATAACAGGCAAGCTCGACCTGCGACGCCTTTATGAACAGCTTGCGCCGCATGGCGGCGTCGATCTCTTGGTACTTTCCGGCTGATAAGACATTCCAGTAGTAGTTGTTTGACACATTGATAACGAGCGTTGCCGCCGCGATCACGGAAAGATATATTATTACATTTCTCCTCGGCTGACCGCTCTCGACGCTGTTAACGATCATGCGTATAAGAAACGAGCCGCTGAGAAAGTCGAGCGGTGCATAAAGGAATGTATTTACGAAATAAAAAATAAAGTATCCCGGCGACACGCTCCATATCTGTCCGAGCGCAAAAATCACGTTCGACAGCGTTCGCCCGCGCGGTAGCCTTTCTTTTTTCTTTTTCTCCTTTTCCTTTTTCTTCCGGGCTTTTTTCTCCGCACGCGCAGCCGCCTTCTCCACGCGCGTCGCCTTTTTGTCCTTGTCCGCTATGACGTCCACCTCTTTCATAAAAAAATCGGGTATCACTGTTCAACATTATAAACAAAACGAAACGGTTTGTCAATAAACTTTCGGTTGATATGCTATCTAAATATAAAAAAATACACCGGAGAGGTGTTTTACCCCCCCGATGTTATTTTATGTAATTTATTGCATCTCAATACTGTTGTGTTTCGACCTTGCTTTCGAGATCAGATGCCACACAAGCCCTGCGGCAAAGCCGACGAGCGCCGGGCAGACCCAACCGAGCCCGATATCGGCAAGCGGCAGCATGTCGCCGATCTTGTTTACCGTTCTGATCACGGGCGCATCCGAAAGCCCGTGCGGGAGCGATCCGGTGAGATCGGGTATCGCCGCAATGAGCGTGAACGCCGTCGTGCAGGCGTAAACTCGGCGGTCATGCCCGAAAAGCCTGCCTGACAATGCAAGCATGATTATAGTCATTGCAAGCGGATAAAGGAACATGAGCACCGGCAGCGACCAGTCGATTATGGCGCTGAGCCCGATAGTTGAAATGAGGAAGGAAACAACGCAGAAACCGACTGCCCACACAGGATATTTCGGACCGCGCGGGAAAAGCTCGCGGAACATCTCGCCGCAGCTCGTGATGAGACCGACGGCTGTCTTGAGGCAGGCGAGCGTAACGATAACGGCAAGAATGATGCCGCCGACCTTGCCGAAATAGTGTGTTGCAATGACGTAAAGCGCCTCTCCGCCGTCAGCAGAGAGCGGATAGGCCGTGCGGCTCTGCGCGCCGATGAGCGCAAGCGCCGCATAAATGACCGCCATGATAACGCAGCCGAAAAAGCCGGAGGTTATGGTGTTCCCCGCTATCGCGGCGGGATCCTCAACACCGAGACCACGTATCGCGGTGATAACGACTATGCCGAAGGCAAGCCCTGCGAGCGCATCCATGGTATTGTAGCCGTCAAGAAAACCCTGAAACACCGCTCCACTCTCGTATGAAGCCTCGGGAGCGACGTCTCCCGCAGAGCCTATCGGAGAAATGAGCGCCGCAACGATGAGCAGCCCGAGAGCCGCGAGAAAGAGCGGCGTCAGTATCTTGCCCACCCATGTGAGTATCTTGCCGGGACGCAGCGAAAACCACAGCACCGCCGCAAAGAACAGAAGCGAGAATATCCACACGAGCCATTTTGCCGTGCCGTCGTCTATCATAGGCTTGATGCCGACCGAAAACGAGGTCGAAGCGCAGCGCGGGATGGCAAAGAACGGTCCTATCGTGAGATAAAGCAGTATGGTAAAGAAATAGCCGTAGCCGCGCCCGACCTTGCTGCTCATTTGGAAAAGTCCGTCACTGCGGCTCATGCCGAGCGCCGCCACGCCGAGAAGCGGGATGCCGACACCGGTTATGAGAAATCCGATGACCGCACGCCATACGTTTGCGCCGGCGGCTTGCCCCATAAACACCGGAAAGATCAGGTTGCCCGCTCCGAAAAACAAACCGAACAGCATACTGCCGACGGCGGCGGTCTCGGAGATCGTAAGTCGTTTTTTCATAAGTGTAAATACCTTTCTGTATCACCGCAGCCGTCACGCGGCTCCCGAGCGAAAGTAATTATTTATTATTATATTATGGATATGCAATTCTGTCAACACCAAATTGCAAAATTACAGCGTGTTTTGCTCTTGACATTTGTCCGTGAAACGGTTATAATAAAAACGCTCACTCGGAGGGCAAGTTATTCATCGGAAATAACGCGCCGGATAAGGTGGCAGGCTGAGATGCCTGTTCCTTTCCGGTCTTTATTTTTTATATGCATCAAAGGAGGTAAAAATGGATCTTCTCAACGACAAGGTCGGTTATCTTTACCGCAAATTTCTCTTAAGTTCATTCGGCAGCGCGTTCATAACGAGCGTATATGGACTGGTCGATATGATAATGATAGGTCAGTACCACGGTCCCGACGGCTCGGCGGCAATGGCGGTGATATCGCCCGTATGGAATATCGTTTACAGCTTCGGCCTGCTCACCGGCATCGGCGGCTCGGTACTGTACGCCGTGGCGCGCGGTGCCGACGGAAACAAAAAACGCGCCGACGGTTATTTCACCGCCTCGGTGATATACGGCGGTGTCATCTCGGCGGTACTGTGGCTGCTTCTCTTTCTCCTCGAGGACCCTCTGCTCCGCCTGTTCGGAGCCGACGACCTTCTCCTCCCTCTCTGCCGACGCTATCTGCGCGCGCCGCTCCTCACCGTACCGGTGTACGTCTTTACCGGCATCCTCTCGGCGTTCCTGCGCAACGACTCCGACCCGGGACTTGCCACCGCATCGGTCATCATCGGCGGTGTTTTCAATGTTTTCGGCGACTACTTTTTTGTATTCACCCTCGACATGGGAATTGAGGGCGCGGGCATTGCGACCGCACTCGGCGCCTCGATATCCGTGCTGATAATGCTCCTTCATTTTGTGCGCAAAAAGAACACCCTGCATTTCACCCTGCCGGCTGCTCCTCTCCGCGCCGCGGCGGAGATATCCGCGAGCGGTTTTTCGTCCTTTATAGTTGACGTTGCGATGGGCGTTATGACGATGCTCTTCAATCTTCAGGTGATGAAACACCTCGGCTCCGATGCTCTTGCGATATACGGCGTGATAGTGACTGTCAGCACATTCGTGCAGTGCTGCGCATACGGCGTCGGTCAGGCAGCACAGCCGATAATATCGCAGAATTACGGTGCGGGACTGCACGAACGCACACGCACGGCGCTCAGATACAGCATCATCACCTGTGCGGTGCTGGGCGTGCTCTGGACGGCGCTCCCCGAAGCTTTTCCTAACGTCATCATCCGCCTGTTCATGACTCCGACGGAATCGGTGCTAGCGGCGGCGCCGCGCATCGTGCGCATATACTCGATATCCTTCCTGCTTTTGCCCTTCAATGTTTATTCGACATATTATTTTCAGGCGACGATGAAAACGCGCACATCTATGGCAGTGTCGATAGCCCGCGGCATCGTGATAAGCGGCGCGCTGATACTGGCGCTCCCTGCCGTTGCGGGCGGAGATGCGGTGTGGTTTGCAATGCCGATAACCGAGGCTCTCGTTGCCGCATATGCGGCGCTGCGCATGATAAGACCCGCGCGTACCGCACACTGACGTCCGGTTAATGCCGAATTATCCTCTCGAAAATAAAATCACCTTATAAATTTAATCGTTAATTATTATTTTCATGTTATAATCCCGATATAGAGAACATACGATAAAAGAAAGACCGGGATATTTCCGCGAGGGGGCGCACATGGCGAACTTTACAAAGCAGGCTATCAAAACGTCATTCATAAAGCTTCTGAACGAACAGCCGCTCAACAAAATAAGCGTCAGAAGTATAGTTGAGGACTGCGGCATCAACCGCAACTCCTTTTACTATCACTATCGCGACATTCCGGACCTTATCGAAGAGATCGTGAAGGAAGAGATAGATTCCCTCATTTCGAAATACCCCACGATAAGCTCGATAGATGAATGCGTGTGTGTTGCACTGAGGTTCACGCTCGAAAACAAGCGCGCGGTGCTTCACATCTACAATTCGGTCAACCGCGACATTTACGAGCGTTATCTCATGAAAATATGCGAGTACGTCGTTGCGACCTACCTTGACACGGTATTCGGGCGCGAGGACGTAGGCGAGCGCGACCGCGCCGCTGCAATTCGCTTTCTCAAGTGCGAGCTGTTCGGGCTTTCGTTCGACTGGATAGAAAACGGAATGAAGGACGACGCCATCGAAGAAATAAAATACATAACCTCACTTTGCCGCGGTCTTTCCGCAGAGCTTATCAACCGCTGCCGCGAACGCGGCGGCTCATGACCGGATCGCAGGACCGAAAAATAGGCAAAACAATACCCGCTGTCTGAAATTACGGCAGCGGGGCTTTTTTTGTCCATTGGCAAAACGCCCGCGCCGCTGTATACTTTGTGTTGTGAAAACGATCGCACGGAAGGAGGAATTCAAATGCGACTGCGTTCAACGGCTCCGATGAGGACAGCCAAGGTGGGCTACATTGTAATGTCGCTCGCGCTATGTGCGTTCGGGATCGTGCTCATCGTCCTGCCCGATATATCGGCAAAAATACTCGGCATCGTATGCGGTGTCATAGCCGCCGCGTTCGGGTGCGTGAGACTTGTAGGTTACTTTTCAAAGGATCTCTACCGGCTGGCGTTCCAGTATGATCTGCCGCTCGGTATACTGCTCATCGTCCTCGGCGTCATAATGCTGACGCGCCCCGACAGCCTCATGACGTTCATCTGCGTTTCGACCGGGCTTTATATCCTGACCGACAGCCTGTTCAGAATGCGCATATCCGCCGAGGCACGGCGCTTCGGCATACGCGAGTGGTGGCTGATACTTGCTCTTGCGATAGTCACCGCGGTGTGCGGGCTGCTTCTGCTCATTCGCCCCGGCGATGGCAGCAGGCTGCTCGTCGTTCTCCTCGGTATATCGCTGCTTGCCGAGGGCATCATGAGCCTTTCGACGGTGCTCACCGCCGTAAAGATAATCCGCCATCAGCAGCCCGACGTCATTGAAGCGGAATGGACCGAAGAATGACTGAGGGACAGCTCATCACATCAAAGAAAGGACAAATATGAAATGCGTTTTTCAAGAGCGGTCGTAAAATACCGCGTTCCGATCCTGATCCTTGCTCTCATTCTTATGGTACCGTCGGTATTCGGAATGCTCGGCACAAGGATCAACTATGATATGCTCGACTACCTGCCGGCCGATATCGACACGGTCATCGGTCAGAACGAGCTGCTCGAGGATTTCGGCAAAGGCGCCTTCTCGCTGATAATCGTTGAGGATATGCCCGAAAAGGACGTTGCGGCGCTTTGCGACAAAATAAAAACAGTCGATCATGTTGAAACGGTGCTCTGGTACTCGACTCTTGCCGACCTCAGCATCCCCATGGAGCTTTTGCCCGACGAGATATACAACGAGTTCAACACCGACCATTCGACGATGCTCGCGGTATTCTTTGACACATCGACCTCGGCCGACGTGACGATGGACGCGATACGCGAGATACGCAGCATCGCCGGCAAGCAGTGCTTCGTCTCCGGCATGTCGGCGCTCGTGACCGACCTCAAGGACCTCTGCGAGGCTGAGGAACCGATATATGTCGGTCTTGCCGTTCTGTTTGCCTGTCTTGCAATGCTGATGTTTCTTGACGGCTGGCTCGTTCCGTTCGTGTTCCTTGCCTCGATCGGCATGATGATACTTCTCAACCTCGGAACGAACTATTTCTTCGGCGAGATATCCTATATAACAAAAGCGCTGTCCGCGGTGCTCCAGCTTGCCGTAACGATGGACTATTCCATATTCCTCTGGCACAGCTACAACGAGCAGCGTGAACATACCGAAGACAGAAATGAGGCAATGGCGGCTGCGATACACGAAACGCTCACCTCGGTCATCGGCAGCTCTATCACAACGGTCGCGGGCTTTGCGGCTCTCTGCTTTATGACCTTCACCCTCGGGCGCGACCTCGGCATAGTAATGGCAAAGGGCGTCGTCCTCGGCGTGATCGGCTGCGTTACCGTCCTGCCCGCAATAATACTTGTCCTTGACAAGCCGCTGCGCGCAACAAAGCACCGTTCTCTCATCCCCGATATGACAAAGCTCTCGCGCGGCGTCGTAAAGATATTCCCCGTATTTCTCGTTATTTTCGCCCTCCTCATCCCGCCCGCATATTACGGCTACCGCGAGACGAACAACGAGGTCTACTATGACATGGGTCAGTGCCTGCCCGAGGATATGGAGTACGTTATCGCAAACTCCAAGCTCTCAGAGGATTTCGACATTGCGTCCACGCATATGGTGCTCGTCGATTCAAAGCTCCCGTCAAAATCTGTGCGCGGAATGATCGACGAAATGGAGGATGTCGACGGCGTGAAATACGTTCTGGGTCTTGAGTCCGTCCTCGGCTCCCGCGTGCCCGAGGAGATACTGCCCGACAGCATCCGCGAAATACTCAAAAGCGACAAATGGGAGCTGCTTCTCATCAACTCCGAATACAAGGTCGCAAGCGACAGTGTGAACACCCAGATAGACAGCCTCAATAAGATACTCAAAAAATACGATCCCACCGGAATGCTCATCGGTGAGGCGCCGTGCATGAAGGATATGATAGAAACGACCGACCGCGACTTTCAGGTCGTCAATGCCGTGTCGATAGCTGCAATATTCATCATCATAGCCATTGTCGAAAAGAGCATATCACTGCCCTTCATACTCATAGCGGTCATTGAGCTTGCAATATTCATAAACCTCGGACTTCCCCACTACCTCGGTCAGTCGCTGCCCTTCATCGCACCTATCTGCATCAGCACGATACAGCTCGGCGCAACGGTGGACTACGCGATACTCATGACCACAAGATACAAAGCCGAGCGCCTCGGCGGGCATGACAAGCGCGAGAGCGTTACGACGGCTCTTGCAACGTCCATCCCCTCGATAATCGTTTCCGGCATGGGACTTTTCGCCGCGACCTTCGGTGTGGCGGTGTACTCCGACATCGACATCATCAGCTCGATGTGCATGCTGATGGCACGCGGCGCCGTAGTAAGTATGCTCTGCGTTATATTCATACTTCCCGCGCTCCTTCTGCTCTGCGACAAAGCAGTGTGCGCGACAACGCTTGATCTGCGCGTGCTTTTGAAAAAGAAGAAAGAAAAAAACGAAACACAAGCCTGAAGAGAGGAGTAATCAATCATGAAGATCAAATTTGCAAAGCCGCTTGCCGGCATAATCTGCGCGGCGGTCCTCGTTGCGGGTAGCGCGGGACTTACCGCATATTCCCTCGGCTCCGCCAAAAATACGGAGAACACCGGAAAGAATGACGCGCCCGCCCTCGTCCGTCCCGAAGAGACCGCAGACGCGACAAAAAACGAGACCGTCTACGTTCTCGCCAACGCCGACGGCAGCGTGAAAAAGATAATCGTCAGCGACTGGATCAAAAACAATTCCGGAAGCACCACCATCACCGACAAGGGGAGCCTTTCCGACGTCATAAACGTCAAGGGCGACGAAACATACACCGCAGGCGGCGACAATGTGCGTGTCTGGAACGCCGAGGGCAACGACATCTACTGCCGCGGTGACAGCGACAAGGAACTGCCGGTAAAGCTCAGCGTTTCATATAAGCTCGACGGAAAGCCGATATCGGCAGAAGAGCTCGCCGGAAAGAGCGGACGCATAACGATACGCTTCGACTACCGCAACGATCTCTATGAGACCGTTGAGATAGACGGCAAAAAGGAAAAGATATACGTTCCGTTTGCAATGATGACGGGAATGCTGCTCGACGGCGACGTTTTCAAAAACGTTGAGGTCGAAAACGGCAAGCTCGTGAACGACGGCGACCGTACGGCAGTCGTGGGCATCGCATTCCCCGGCCTCGGCAGCAACCTCGGCATAGATGCCGAAAAATACAGCATCCCCGACTATGTCGAAGTCACCGCCGACGCGACCGAATTTAAAATGACCAACACCGTGACGGTCGCGGTGAGCGACCTGTTCGGCAAGCTCAACACGGATGCGCTCGACTCGTCCGAGATCACCGATCAGATCACAAAGCTCACAGACGCTATGGGTCAGCTCACAAGCGGCGCCTCGCAGCTCTACGACGGGCTAGGCACACTGCTTGAAAAATCCGGCGAGCTGATCTCGGGCATCGACAAGCTCGCAGCCGGAGCCGAACAGCTCAAAAACGGCGCTGCATCCCTCGAGGGCGGAGCCGGCACGCTTGCGGCAGGTGCCGCCGAGCTTGCCGACGGACTCGGAAAGCTCTCTGATAACAGCGGCGCACTCAATGACGGCGCACGCCGCGTGTTCGATTCCCTTCTTGCCACGGCAAACAAACAGCTTGCCGACGCGGGGCTTGAGGTCCCAACGCTGACGATAGAAAATTACTGCGATGTGCTTGACGGCGTTGTTGCCTCGCTTGCCGAGGAAAACGTAAAGGCGCTTGCCGAAAGCACGGCACGCGAAAAGGTCACCGCAGCCGTCGAAGCCAAACGCGGTGAGATAAGCTATGCGGTAACAGCCGCAGTCGAAAAGGAAGTCACGGCAAAGGTGACGGCGGCGGTACGCACCGAGGTCGAAACAAAGGTGCTTGCGGCGATGGGAATGACCCGCGAACAGTATGAAGCCGGCGTTGCCGCAGGCGTGATAAGCAAGGCGCAGCAGGAAGCGATCGCCGCCGCAGTAGATGAGCGGATGAAGAGCGATGCCGTGCAGAGCACGATAAAGGCAAAAACCGAGGCCACGATGCAGTCGCCCGAGATCCGCGCCACGATAGAGGCAAAGACCGACGAGCAGTCGAAGCTTCTCATAGAGCAGAATATGCAGTCGGATGAGGTCAGGGCGCAGATGAACGCAGCCGTGGAAAAAGCCGCAGCCGGACGCAAGAGCATAATCGCTCTCAAGGCTCAGCTTGACAGCTACAACGAGTTCTATACCGGGCTTTCGGATTACACCGGCGGTGTCGATTCCGCGAAGGACGGCGCCGACAAGCTGAACGGCGGTGCGGCAGCGCTCAAAAAAGGCGCAGCCGATCTGAATTCCGGCATTGATGAGCTTTACCGCGGCATCCTGACACTGAAGAACGGTGCTCCCGCGCTCACCGAGGGCGTGTCCGCGCTCCATGACGGAGCCGGAAAGCTCTCCGACGGACTGAAGGAATTCAACGAGACCGGTGTGCAGAAGATAGTTGACGCCGCCAACGGCGACCTTGCGGGTCTTCTGACCAGAGTCAAGGCGACAGCCGATGTCGCAGCCGACTACAAGTCATACACAGGGCTTGCCGACGGCATGAACGGCAGCGTTAAATTCATCTACCGCACAGACAGCATCTCAAAGTAAAAGTAAAAGCAAAAACATTCCCGCCGCGACCG
>ENA-UONV01000248-UONV01000248.1-human-gut-metagenome-genome-assembly--contig:-CS4-NODE-248-length-73555-cov-15.634422_pt1 | contig 73555 bp, 76 predicted proteins | sample MGYA00242461_ERZ724008 | MGnify/ENA metagenome assembly ERZ724008 | reverse complement strand
CCAAAAACTATCTTATCCCGACCGGCATATTCTTCTATCGTATCCAGACCGTCGCCCAGATTCCATAAATAACTGTCATCCCCATTGCCACCAACCAAACGGTCATCTCCCTGTCCGCCGGAAATAATATCATTGCCGTCATCTCCATACAGGGTGTCATTTCCGGCTTCGCCATATATCGTATCATTGCCGGCACCACCATTAACCGTGTCGTTGCCTCCGGCCGCATAAACGGTATCCCCGTTGTCTGTCAGACTGATTTTGTCATCTTTGTCCGTTTGATGCAATGTCAGCGGTATATCCGTTAACATTACCTTGCTGCCATCCGCAAAATGCAGTTCTTCTATCTGATTTTCTCCTACATAGTTATGAAACTGACTGGTTATAATAATCCCCTGTGTTTTGTCGCCTTTCACATATATGGCCAATCCGGTGGCTAGTCCCGTCCCTCCACCGGAATATGCCTCAAAGCTCAAGTCGTCAAAAGTTATCCCTGCCCCAAAAACTATCTTATCCCGACCGGCATATTCTTCTATCGTATCCAGACCGTCGCCCAGATTCCATAAATAACTGTCATCCCCATTGCTACCAACCAAACGGTCATCTCCCTGTCCGCCGGAAATAATATCGTTGCCGGCATCGGCATACAGGGTGTCATTTCCGCCGTTTCCGATTAATACGTCATCTTTTGAGGTTCCGGACAAAGTATTGGCATTGTCATCGCCTTCGGCGATTGTTCCGCCGCCGGCGCTTGGGGTTATATTCCAGTGCTCGTCAATATAATTTTTATCCCAAACAGTTTCATCTTCATCAGAAAATTGTATTTTGTTGATTGCGGCGCTGGTTGTCGTTTGTTCGTCGAAATAACTGAGCACCCGCACGGAATCGACCGGCCGTAACGCATCAGGATAAGTTACTCTGACAATCAGGTCATATCCGTGACGCACCAAAGTGACATAAGAAGGCAAAATCCCCTCACCGAAACGGATAATATCCGGGTTTTCGTTTGAGACGTCATTATCCGTATTATCAATAGAATCGTTGCCACACCCGATGTCAAAGTGATAGATATCGGCTCCGTTCCCGCCAACCAGAAAATCATCGCCATTGCCGCCAACAATCAAGTCGTTACCGTCATAACCATAGATATAGTCATTGCCAGCGTATCCATTGAGATAATTGTCATCGTCCGTGCCATAAAGTCTTTCTGACAGGGAAGTTCCCTGACTGCCGAAGTTTCCAAAATTCAGCAAATCGGCCTCAAACGCCGAACCGGAAGAACTGCCGGCGGCAACAAAAGCGTCAATAACCTGCTCAGAAAAGCTGTCATAGCTTTTTATCATGGCATTAATGTCTTCAAGCAATGCCAAACTTTCCGTTCCGGCCGCCGTATACAGGTTTTGCAAAATCGGCAGGGCGGAACTGATGTCGACTGTCCAGCTCTGCGAAATGCCGTCATAAACCAATTTTATGTTATCCATCAGATTTTTATAATGGCTTTGAGCGTTAAGCTGATTTCCGGCATAATCTTTTAATTCTTCGAATGCCTGCAGGATATAAGGCGCCGCTTTGCCATGCGGGTTTGAATCTTTTTCACCCCAGCACCAGACGCCGACATAATCCTCGCCCAAAAACTCTTCCAGAGCTTCCAACTTACGTGAATCGCCCAAAACGTTATCATAGACCTGCGTTGGGTTTCGTCCGTCGGGATCCATATCCTCAACCCCTGCCCAATGATAAATCAGATTGGTTAAAATCGTATCGCGGGCGGCAAGATCTGTTTCGGCCATATACTGCTGAACCAACGTTTTAAGCTCACCGCTTTCATCAAGTGCCATTGCCATATGCAAATCGTGCACATTGCCAAAACCTTTGATATTGGGTAAAGCTGCTATATTTTCGGGTATGACGACATCTATCGTATCTATCGTATCCGCCATATCAGCATCAAACCAGACATCGTGAACCGAACCGGTTGAACCGTCTGTTTTGATGAATGTGCCGGTTTGATTATGTTGGTTGCCGTTTTCATCTGTTGTTGTTGAATTTTCATAATCCAGATTAATTCCCGATACATTAGCCTGCTCTAATGTGAGCAATTCCCCCTCATCAACGAGGCCGTTGCTATTTGCGTCTTTCCAGACTTTAACCTGATTCCATGCCGTATCTGAACTGTTAAAGATACCATCGTTGTTAGAATCCAAATCTTTAAGTGCCTCGAAGCCATTGGCTGCTTTCTCCCCTGACGAAAGAACGGAGTTATTGCCAAACAACTCCGTTCCATCATCAATCTGTCCATTATTGTTCAAATCCCGAACCAGCAAACCGTCATCTTTACCCACCCAGCCGCTGTTTTCTGCAAAACCATTGTCATCGTGGTCAAAATAAACATTGCTGTTTGTCCCGATTGTTTCTACGCCGTCTCCGTCCAAGTCTAAAATCAACGGTGAACGCGTATTGCTCGCCGTCGTAAAACCTTCCCTGATTGGAGAACCATCTATATTTATAAATTGGTAAATTAACGTCATCGGAAGCGGCGTAAATGTTGCTATTCCCATTATCAGACTATTCAGTAATTCTTCATTGTTTGCGTCATACATAAGATTTCCTGATAAAAACGACTGCAATATCTGTAAATATTGTTCTGATATGTAGGGTTCTTCTTCCGTCAATATATCTTCAAGTTTTCCCTGCAGGCTTAATATTTCCACTATATTATTTATAAATTTTAGCTTCTGTGCCTGTTCATAACTGCCTGCATTGATATAATCTCCATCCTTGCCATAAAAATTTCCAGACAATCCATCAAATACTCCTCCATTTTCATATCCTGGAATATACTCCTTTGCCCAATATTGAGTCGCAGTATTGCATACTCGCGGGTCAAAAAAAGCATTATAATCTAGATCAATCTTATTGGTTAAAGCGGCCTCCAATTTTATTTTATTGAAAGCTTCTAGAGCATTATCCCCTGTGGCTAAAACTTTTACCTCGGGTGTGCCTTGTTCTTTTTCTTCTGGAGTTAATGGTCGTCCCCAATAAATTGGTATATCAGGATTGTCTGAGATATTATATGCATTTCCTTTTCCTAAATCAATAACGGCACCATCTAGCCAACCTGTTGAAGTAAAATCGATAACTTCTATTGTAACTGTTCCATCATCATGCTTGGTAATTAAATCATACCCCGAATGTCGAATAGGATCTGTTATCTGCGGATCAATTACAGTTTCAGCATGCAATCTCAAGATATATTCAGTCATTTTAAACTCCTTTTAACCATTAAAAATAGTTAGTCAAAGATGCTGGCCCAATCCAATATTGGGGAAAAAAGAATGAAACCAGAATAAAATTAATCAGTAATCCTAATGATATTATTATTACTCTTTCTATTTTATTTCTTGTTAAAACTTTTACTTTTATTGGAAAAAATATAAGTAAACTAAATGCAAAAATTGTGAAATTTTGTATAGATATCTTGCTCAAAAAAAGAAAGTATAAAGCTACGCCCAATAAAGGAGGAAACGAAAGGTGTTGAAAATATTCAACCTTTACGATGAGTAAAAAAGTTATAGATATCCCTAAAAATATACTCACATACTTTAAGATAATATCCTTTGAAAAATTTTTTATTAAATAGAGTGTCAAAGCACAATTTAAGAAGAAAGAAACCAGTATTGGTTTTAAAAATAAATAATTATCGCGAAATATATATAAACTTCCAATATGTTTCGGTAATTTTTGAAAATGTTTATAATTTTGAATATAATGATATATTATTATACTTCCTACAATAAAATATAACAACACAAATAGGTAAAACATAACATATTTAATATCTTTTTTAGTACCCTTTTTAGTTTTCTCTTTTTCCATAATATACCCACGTTATTTAATCTTTTGCTGTATAATAGTTCATTCATTCCACTCCCAAAGGGGTAATTTTTATCTATTCTCTATTATTAAGTTCAGTTATGCAAGTAAAAAATTTAATTTTTAAAATGTTCGCCAATTGTTCTCATGTGGAATATCAAGAAGTTAGAGCCTCTTTGCAATTGACTATGTGTATAAATATTCTGTTTTGATTTAAAAGTCTAAAATCCTATCTGATGGCAAAAAAATTTCCCTTAATCTTCTTTTGTATTAAGATTTGCTAAAAAATTATTATAACCTCTGGATTAGGATGCTGGTCATGACCAATGAAACTCCAAATTCCCAAATGGTAGATACCGGCCTGGCCTGTTTTGCAATTATGGCCAATTTCTTTGAATAGCCTCGAAGCCATTGGCTGCTTTCTCCCCGGACGAAAGAACGGAGTTATTACCAAACAACTCCGTTCCATCATCAATCTGTCCATTATTGTTCAAATCCCGAACCAGCAAACCGTCATCTTTACCGACCCAACCGCTACTCTCCGCAAAACCATTGCCATCATGGTCAAAATGGACTGTGGAATTTTCTTCATTGGTTTCAATTCCATCTCCGTCCAAGTCTATCACCAATGGTGATGCTTGTTCATGGGCCGTGGTGTATTTTTCTTGGATTAGCCACATTGCATTTTCTAGAAGGTTAATATTATACTCTGACAACGGACAGTAATTTACAGAAAGACCATCTTCATTGAGCTCAATACCTACTATTGCCAATTGTTCTTTTATTTTTTCAAAAATATCATCTTTATTTTCTTCAATATAGTCCCACGATAAATCGACTAAACTTCCGATTATAAATGCTCCTATTGTTGCAGAAGTGATAGTTGCACTTGCTGGTATTAATAATACAGCTATTCCTGTCCCTAAAGCATATTTTCCTATAGGGCCTAAATCATGTTCTTCTATTGATTGCTGGACAGCAAAAAACGCTCCATAATGACCATACTTTTTTACCAAACCGCCTAAATTCTGCAAGTCACCTATAGGCATTTTAGAAACATAATCACCAATCTTATTTAAAGTAACTTCACCTCCTGTTGTTGCCATATCTTTTAATTTATCAAAGAAATTATCTATAGTATTTTTGTCTTCTTGTGAGATTTCAGTCATTTATCGGCTCCTTTCAATGTTGATTGCTTTTGAATAATATCTATAATATTTTTGTCCCCAAAAAATTGCAGAACAAAATGGAATTATACTAAATATTCCAGTTATAGAAAAAAATTTTATTTTAGATGAAAAACTATCATTAGCAGGATTAAAAGCGATATAAATTACAGGAATATATATAAAAAAAGCTATTATACAGATTAAAAACCATTTGTTTAGTAAAGTTTTTTCACAAGGATACTCTTTATATGTTTGGTTTATGGAATAGAAACCACGGTAAAGCTCATATGGACAAGTATAATAACTAGAAGCTATTCCCAAAGCAATATAAGAAACAATTGCTAAAGCAACATATGATTTGGAATTTGTGGTATAAAAAAAACAAAATGTTTCTAAAATTTCTGTTTTGGTTGCATTTCCTGAATCAATTCCTTCTATTAGAACAGAAAAAACAACTGACAACGCAAATATAATATATGAATTACGACGATATTTGGGATTAACTCCAATAAGATAATCTTTTTTATAACAAATCCAAATGCTAAAACTAACAAAAATTATACTTCCAGCAGATATTGCAATTTTTAAATTGTATAAAACAGATTGATTAATTTGTTTATAACACAAAACGATAAAAAAAATCCAACTATATATAAGCAATCCCCAAACTAATCCTGTATATATAGGATGCTTTTCAGTTGGCGTTTCCATTTGGATTAATTTTTTTTTATATGGATTATCATCCTGTAATTGTTCACTTAGTTTATTTTCATATAAGTCATATTTTTTAAAAAACATATTACAATTCCTACTTAATTTGATTTATATACAACAAAACCTTTGCCGGGTGAGCGGCAAAGGTTTGATGATGTTTGAAAACATAATTTGAAATCTGAAAGGCAGCCGAAACAAACGAAACACCTGAAACAATGTCCGACGGAGGCAGTCCATGGGGATGGCCGTTAATTGGCCGTTCCGTATAACAGTTCATTCCAACCTCTCTCGTTAAGAGTAATTTTGCAATTAGTTTCTCTCTATAATTTTAATTATGCAAGAAAATTATTTTTTATTTTTATCGTTCTATTAATGTTTTGTTAGTTTTCTCCTTAAACCGTTAGTGGTACTTGTTTTGCCCCAGTGGATAAAACTTCAGATTATTCTTATGACGGAAACTATTTATCAATAAGTGTAAATTTTTGCTTTATTTTTTGTTTTCCTCTCTTTATGATATTTTTTATTAAAGCTTTGCAACTGACTTGTGAGCAACCATGGATAATACTTCTTTTCAAGACATTGACACCGGGCTGGCCTGTTTTGCGATTATGGCCAATTTTTTTGAAAAGCCGGTGTCGACTGAGCAAATCAAGCATAAATATGACCGGCAGAATTCGCATTTTGAAGAATATGAACTGCTACAACTGGCCAAAGAATTTTCTTTCAAAGCCCGCTTTGTTGAGACCAAGTGGGAGCGGCTGGACAAGACGGCGCTGCCGGCAATCGCCCAGAGCAAAGACGGTGCTTATTTTATTCTCGGCAAGGTGGCGGAAGACAAGGCCTTAATTCAAGACCCCGCCAAAGGCAACCACCCGGAGGTTTTGAGCAAAGAAGAATTTACGGACAGATGGAACGGCAGGCTCTTAATGATTACCTGCCGTGAGTTTATCAACGGCAAAAACCGCAAGTTTGACATTTCGTGGTTTATTCCGGCGGTGGTTAAATACCGCAGGCTGTTCGGCGAGGTTATTCTGGCCTCGTTCTTCTTACAGTTGTTTGCGCTGGTGTCGCCGCTGTTGTTTCAGGTAGTGATTGACAAGGTGCTGGTTAACCGCGGGCTCTCCAGCCTTGACGTGTTGATGGTGGCGTTAATTTGTATCGGGATTTTTGAGACTCTGCTCGGAGGGCTGCGAACTTATACTTTCTCGCACACGACCACCCGGGTGGATGTGGAACTGGGCGCGAGTTTGTTCAAACATCTTATCCGGCTGCCGCTGTCTTATTTCGGGGTGCGGCGGGTCGGCGATACGGTGGCGCGGGTGCATGAGCTGGAAAGTATTCGTAACTTTTTGACCGGTTCGACCTTAACCCTGATTATCGACTTCTTTTTTACCATTATCTTTTTTACGGTGATGTTCTTTTATTCCAAAACTCTGACGCTGCTGGTTTTGCTCTCAATCCCGTTTTATGTGCTGCTGTCTTTGTTCTTTACGCCGATTTTGCGGGCGCGGATAGACGAGCGGTTTCAGCGCGGGGCGGAGAATCAATGCTTTCTAGTGGAGGCGGTTTCGGGCGTGGAAACGGTTAAGTCTTTGGCCGTTGAACCGCAGATGCAACGCCGTTGGGAACAGCAGTTGGCGGCATACGTCGGGTCATCGTTCCGGGCATCGCATATCAACAACATCGCCGGGCAGCTCGTGCAGTTGGTGCAAAAAATCACGATGGCGCTGACGTTATGGATCGGCGCGAGGTTGGTCATGAAAGGCGAACTGTCGGTCGGACAGTTGATTGCCTTTAACATGTTATCCGGGCGGGTAACGCAGCCGATTTTACGCTTGGCGCAGTTATGGCAGAATTTCCAGCAGGCTAAAATCTCAATTGAAAAGCTGTCTGATATTCTCAACAATCCGGCCGAAAATACCGAAACCCTGTCCAAAGGCTCGATGCCGGAGATTAAAGGCGATGTGGAATTTAAGGACATTACTTTCCGCTATGTACCGAACGGGCCGGAAATTCTCAAAAAGATGAGTTTCAAAGTTAAGGCCGGACAGAAAATCGGTTTTGTCGGGCCGAGCGGCTCGGGCAAATCGACCGTCACCAAGCTGATCCAGCGGCTGTATATCCCTGAGAGCGGCAAGGTGCTGATTGATGGGATTGACATTTCCACTGTGGACACGGCGTGGCTCCGGCGGCAAATCGGCGTCGTTTTGCAGGAGAACTACTTATTTAATAAGAGTGTGCGGGAGAATATCGCTTTAACTAATCCGGCCATTTCGATGGACAGGATTATTGCCGCCGCCAGGCTGGCGGGCGCGCATGAGTTTATTACCGAGTTACCGGACGGTTATGACACGATTATTGAAGAACGCGGCTCATCGTTATCCGGCGGACAGCGGCAGCGGATTGCGATTGCGCGCGCTTTGGTCAACAATCCGCGGATTTTGATTTTTGACGAGGCGACCTCGGCGCTTGATTATGAATCCGAACGGATTATCCAGCAGAATATGGCATCAATCTGTAAAGGCCGGACGGTGTTTATGATTGCGCACCGGCTCTCGACCGTACGGGAATGCGACCAGATTATCACCATTGAAAAAGGCGAGATTACCGAAACCGGCACTCATGAAGAACTTTTGAAACGCGGCGGGCGCTATGCTTATCTGTGGAACAGCCAGACTGCGCCGATTGTGCCAAACGAGGTTGCTGCTGAGTAGAGGTGGAATATGCGAGAAAAATTTGAGAATCTGTGTGACTGGTGGGAAGGTATTAAAAACGAGCTTTCCCGCTATTGGACAATCGCCAAGTTGGCTTTATTACAAGAGAAAGCGACTAAGGACAGCAAAGTTAAGGGTATGAACGAGCATGAAAAAGAGTTCCTGCCGGCGGTCTTGGAAGTTACCGAAATGCCGCCGTCTCATGCGGCCAGGTTATTGACATACGTCATCATGCTGATGTTCACAACGTTGATTTTATGGTCAATCCTGGGCAAAATCGACATTATTGCCACTTCGGCCGGAAAGCTGATGCCGGCCTCGAACATCAAGACCATCCAGACCCTGACCGACAGTGAGATTGAAGAAATCTATGTTCAGGAAGGGCAATATGTCAAAGAGGGTCAAGACCTGATTAAATTTAACCAAACCGAGGTTCTGGCGAACATTAACCGAGTAGAAAATGAAATGGAAGCGTTGGAAATCGCGATTTCAAGACTGAAAGCCCTGTTATCGGATGATCCAGAGAAGAATTTCAGCTATAATCCGGATATTGACGAATATTTAATTAAAATGCATACGGATTTGCTCAAAAGCCAGATGACCGAGAAAGCGGCCAAGATTGAAGTTCTGAACGGGCAGATTACCAAGGCCGAGAAAGAAAAAGAGACTATTCAGGCTGACCTGACCCGGATTGAGAAACTGCTGCCGAGTGTGCAGGAGCGGATTGAGAAAAAGAAAATTCTCGTGGATAAAAAGCTTTTGGCGCGGCTGACTTTTCTGGAACAGGAAGAAGAATTAACCAATTTACAAGAGCAACGTAACGTACAAGCCAAGAAAATGGCGGAAACCGAAGCGAACATTGAATCGCTTAAAAAAGAGCAGCGGCAATATCTGGCCGAGTTTGACAAGAATATTATGCAGGAGCTGACTGAAAGCCGCGAGAAGCTTGCGTCCTACCAGCAGGAACTGATTAAATATCAGGAAGCTTTGAAACGCACCATCGTTAAAGCGCCGCTTTCGGGGTATGTTCAGCAGCTGGTTTATCATACCAAGGGCGGCGTGGTCGAAACCGCCAAGCCGATTATGAATCTGGTGCCGGAAGATTATAAACTCGAGGCCGAAGTGCAGATTTTGAACAAAGACATCGGCTTTGTGCGGCCGGAACAGGATGTGGAAATCAAAATCGACAGCTTCCCGTTCACCAAATACGGCACAATCAAAGGCAAAGTCCGCAATATCTCGGGCGATGCGATACAGGACGAAAAACTCGGTTTGGTATTTAATGCCCGACTAACGCTCTTGGATAACAAAATCAAAGCCGACGGGCAAATTATCCAGCTCAAGCCCGGCATGAGCGTGACGGCGGAAATCAAAACAGGCAAACGCCGCGTGATCGAATATCTGCTCTCGCCGGTAATGAAATACCTCAACGAGAGTATGCGGGAGAGGTGAAAGTTGACTAAAAATATTTTTTATTTTATAAAACTATAATGTAAATGCAAACTATGGAAATGTACTATGCCCAATCCTCTTCAGAAAAAATTTGATAATTTGGTAAAATCTTTACGTAAAAAATGGAAGAATGAGTACACTCAAGAACCATTTCTTAAAGGCATTATAGTAGATAATGTTGATTCTACCTTGAGAGGAATTAGCAAGGCAAACTTGGAAATAAATTTTCCATTAACGGTTATCTGCGGGGCTAATGGTTCAGGGAAAACAACGTTTTCTCAATTGGCTACTTTAGCCTTTCATGCAAATAAACGACCTAAAAATTTATTAAGCCGTTATAACTATTATACTTTTACAGATTTTTTCCAATATACGGCTAAAGAAAGAACTCAAACCGGTATTGTTATAAAATATGAATATACCGCTCCTATTGATAAATCAGGTACAACCGAGAAAATTATTAATAGACGATCTGATCGTTGGATGCGTTATTTTAGTGGCAAACCATCAAGACCTTCTCGTCCAATAAAGAAAGCAACTGAATTTATTGGACTTTCTAGGATTGTAGCCGCTTTCGAGAAGAAAGGGGCTCAGAATAAGCTGTACTCATTGAAATCTAAAAAGATTTCTTGCAGTAATCAAATGAATATGTATCTTGAAGAAATTTTAAAGAAACCTTATGATTATATGTATGGAGAAAAGCACGATAGATCAGGGCATTTTGCGTTAAATGATTATGGAAGTTATACCAGCTTTAATTGTGGAGCAGGAGAAGAATGTATTGCAACTATTTTATCATCTCTACTATCATGCCCCAATAATAGTATTATTGTTATTGAAGAAATTGAAATCGGTATTCATCCTGCTTGTTTACAACCTTTGATGAGAGTAATCTTAGAAATTATAAATGATAAGAATTTACAGGTTATTATAACATCTCATTCACCTTATTTTATGAGGTGTTGTCCCAAAGATGCATTGGTTTGGTTAAAACGGCTTGGAAATGATTGCAGATTTATTCAAGGACCTAATGTCGAAATGATAGTAAATGATTTAGGTGCTGAACCTCATAAAAACCTTTATATCTTTTGTGAAGATGATGTGGCAGAAACTTTTGTAAAAACTATCATTTCAAAGAAAGAAGAAAGAAATTTAATTCAAATGATTAGTGGACTTGGAAGCTACAATAAGTTAGTTAATATTGCACTGAAGTTTAAGGAAAAATTGAATATTGATGAGAAGAAAATATTCATTCTATACGATGGTGATGTTACAGATGATGATGAGAAAAAATCAAAAGCGGAAAAAGATGCTACGGATCATGGATTTCAATATGATTTTCTCCCATCAAAATTTTCTCCTGAAAAATATATTATGAGTAAAATTAATCAAAATAAAAATTTTCTCCTTGATTTATTTGGATATGAAGAGCAAGAATGTTTAGATTTTAATTCTTTAGATGATCTCCATTCTATATTCCAATATCTTTCCCGAGCAGTTGGTAATACCGATAATGAAGATGGAATGATTGAAACGAAGAATAAAATAATAGATAAAATTTGTAGAGAAAATTCAAGTGACTTTAAAGAAATAAAAGAAAAAATTCAAGCAATGTTAAAATAATAACGATTGTTTATGTTATATTTTTATTCTAGTGAATAGCTATATTAATTTTTCTATCAGCCTATAAGTTCTTGCCTTTTTTGATTCATTGGCATATTGCAGGAAGCCGTCGGCAATCCATCGGCGGAGCAAAAATCGTGCGGATTGAGCTGAAATGCCTAAAGTATCCGCGATTTGCATACTGTTAACTTCCTTAAATTCTGCAAACAGTTCCAAAACTTTCCGCTGTTTTATATCAAGTTCACGCAATAAAGGGCTTTTATCTGCCGTAGATCCTTTTGTCTTTTCATTTTTAGCATGTTCATTAACCTTGTTAAAAGCATCAGCAACACCGGCAATAAAATATTCCAGCCATGACGTTATATCCGCCTCATGCCGTCCATAATAATAGTTATGGTGTGGATGTGTCTGCAAAGCATCATAATAAAGGATTAAATCTTTGGCATAATATTCTTTTAACGAATAGATGCCTTTTAACCCGTAACCGCCTTTACGCATGATAAAACTGGTCAAAAGTCTGGCCGTTCGTCCGTTTCTGTCATAATAAGGGTGTATCGTTACAAACTGATAATGTACAATTCCAGCCATTAATGGCACCGGCAAATTTCCGGCATTTTGCACCCATTGGCAAAAATCCTGCATCATCTCCGGCATATCTTTAGCTTCCGGCGGCAGATAAATTTTGGCACCGGTTTCGCTGTCATAAATCGCATTCTGATTATCCCGATACGGAATTATGCTTTTACTGGCTTCTATCAAACTGTGAATATTGGCAATCAATTTCTCATTAAAAGGACAATTGGCAACAACCGCCTCTTCCATAGCATTCCATGCCTTGTAATAAGCTTTGACTTCCTGCTCGTCTTTTTCTCTCTGTGGCAATTTTCGCCCTCTTAGAGCCTCAGCAACTTCTTTTCCGGTCAGACGATTGCCTTCAATCTGTGTAGAATAATGAATTGTTTCGCAACGATAATAGAAGCTGCGGCGATATAGGTTGATTTTCAAATTGCTATTTAATAACCTCAATTTTTACCAGATTTGTAAGCATCTGAGCCGTTACTGTATATTTCGGACTAAAAGCCATGACAATTTTCTCAACATTATTTCGATATTAAAGTAATATTATTTAAACATTAAATCAACATTAAAATAGTAATCAATAATTTTAATATTAGGAAATGAATTAATATTGTATCGTAAAAGCAAAATTTAAAACATCTGCAGCAGGATAACAAAAATAAGTATAATCTGGTGTTTTTACATCTCTATTGTAATTTATACCAGAAATACAATCATTGAACCAATGGGAAGCCTCTGCTTGAACATTTATTAATTTTGAAAATATCCATTTCCCATCATTTATAATTTCACTAGAACTATTTTTAGCATTAGCTAACATAATACTGACTTCATAAAGAATGCCCTCTTCTGAAAATTTAAGAATGATGTTCGAATTGTCTTTGTTAAAATCCAATACATTAGGCTGCCGCCCAAAAATACCATCATCACTAGTGTCTTTATAGCCTTTTTCTATCAGATAATTAGAAATAATCTTGTAGTTAAGTTCATCACTCCAACAAAATTTTGAGAATAAAAAAGCAACTATAAAAGTAAACGTTGTTAAGATTTTCATATTGTTTTCCTTTTATATAGTTGATTAAAAATTTAAATAAATTAGGCATCTACTCAATTTCTGAAACCAAAATATTAAACTTTTGAGCTGTTGTTGCAAAATTAGAAACAATACCTTTAATATGCTTAACTATTTCTTTAGCACAATTTAAGTTAATACAAAAATCTTCACAAACACTTAAAGCAATATAAACAAGTATAAAAATATGTGAGGTATACTTAACAAAATTTGTTTTGTAAAATATGTTTTACAAAACCGTCATTTTTTCGGGGTTTGTAAAATGTAATTATATATATGAATAAAGCTGCTTAAAGCGGCTTTATTACTTGTTGGTTAACATAAAAAGTAATTACAATTAAAATAATAATTGCCTCATTACATGTTCCCACATAGCTAATTCATCATCATCTGTATAATTCTCATTCCCTGCAAAATCAGCAAATAATTCATGCTCTACGAGCATTTCAGCCGAAGCGATCATATCCGGATCCATACCAATTTTATAACAATTCAATTTTAAAGCACCTATCTCTTGTTTTGCTTTTGATGAATGTAAAAAATCATCCCAATTTTTGAAATCACAAATTTTGGCGAGAATATGCTGGGCATTCATTAAAGTTAATTTATCATTTTGAGATTTATTGGCTTTCGCCAAAACATTAATTATATCGAAATGTTCTTGTGGTTCGTCAAAAACAATTTTCGACACATCAAAGTTATTCTCCTGCATCAGCTTATAATCTTTCAGCAAAAGTTTGGCTTGTTGTTTAAAATACTCAACGATAGTCTGATTAGATTTTTTTTGAACATTTTTAGATGACAAATCATCTATATCTTGATTTGGAATATCTTTATTCTCAAACAAATAATATTTGTATAATTTAAGCTTTTCTTCATCATCAAGAACAATGTCATTATCTTTTTCTGTACTTTCAACCCAGAAAGTTGTGGTGTCAAAATCGTTAATATCATATTGAGAGTTAATTTTGTAGCTTCCCAATTTTAGCTCATATATTTCCTTTTTATATTTATTGGCATTGATAATATCATTCCAAGAATCGCCTAATATGATAGATATTAAATTTCTCGCATCTCCAATATTAAAATGAAAGTCCTTATCATCGTCATAAATATCGTAGGAAAGAAATATCTCTGTGATATCAAAATATTTCGGAGTATATGTATAAATATCTCCGTTTTCATCTAAAATTCTTGTATTGAAATCTGCTAATAGATTTTCTGCATAACGTTCAAAAGTCATAGAATAACTCCTTTAAATATAGCTAATCATCAAATACACGCATTCGCAATGCTAACAACTGACAATTAACTAAAGGTTGTTATTATTTCTTTTGAAGTTGGATGAATAAATCTTTGGGCGAATGACCACGCTTACCAACAAGCACATATGCATATTATAATAAAAGAATGAAGAGTCAATTGATTTATATCATAATTAACATGACACCGGGAGTTGAGATTAATTTTGCAGAAGGATATTCATTTGAAAATATAAAATATTGCTTTGCTGGTTTTAGCTATAAAACATAAACATTTTAAGAATATAATCAAAAAAAATTGATAAGAAACAAAGAGAAAGATAAACAAAATCTGTTTCATTTTGAAGCACATCCATTTCAAGAAATGATTTATGGTGTACATCTGATTATCTAATGGCCTCAGAACGATTTTATTCGAGATGCAGTTGACGAAATGATAAAAAATCCTCCGGAATAATTATAAAGTCCTTGAAAAAAGTCGCAAATTTGGTCAGAATATATAAAATGTATAAAGAATTGAGGATAAGATGAATAATAGTATAACGGCAAATATTCTAGAATCTGCACTCTCAGATATTCTTTCATTATTTAATATTCCGACTAAAAGTAAAACGCCTGCAATTATCATAAAAAACCTATGGAATGCTCATTGTGAGAAAAAGTTGGCTGAAAGCCGGGATATTTTATTTGATGAAATCAAGCTGGGAAATTTTAATAATATTGCAGATGATGACAAAATTTCTCTTATGCATCGCTATACATTAGCAGCAATGAATGGAACAGCTCGACTGAACCTAAGACTCTTAGCAAAAGCAATAAATAGTATTGCAAAAGGCGAACAGCTCCCTTCTCCAATATATGCGAATGAATTTAACAGATATGCTCAAATTTTAGAAACATTATCTGATGATGAAATTCATCTATTGGCCAATATGTATCAATATAAAAAAGATGCCCCTCAGTCTAACATAACGATTTCATCTCACGAGATAAATTACAACAATTATTTCATTCAAAATTTTGCTAAACATTATAGGTATAAATATAAGAAATCAGATGGGGAATATAAAGCTCTATGTTGTGCTCTCTTAAGAACCGGACTTATTTACCAGATACCTACGATTAGAGATACAACTTATGACCTAAGTCCTTTTTTTGATAAAATTATTGAATTGGTCGATTTTCAGGATGCCTTAGATAAGGAGACGAAACAGCAGGAATCTCCTGAGAACTAAAAATCCTATGGATGTAATAACTTTAATAAAAGTATTTTTGGGGCTATTTGAAAAGAAATATTGAAATATCTTACATTTTCTTATAGTATTTCTCTTGTCTGGAGAGGAACAATTTAATGCTATCTTACATCTTAGATAAAACAAAAAGCTATATCGCACAAATGCCTAAAGATAGGCGCAAAAAGTACGGACAATTTTTTACAAGTATTGAAACAGCTATGTTTATGAGTAGCTTATTCAATATTCCAGATAAGAAACATATTAAAATTTTAGATCCTGGTGCCGGTTCTGGAATATTGTCTGCTGCTTTAATAGAAACACTACAAAATCAAAATGTCAATGAAATAGAATTAGTTTGTTATGAAAATGACACTAACATACTTCCTTTGTTAAGGTCTAATTTAGATTATCTCCAACAAACTTCAAAAATTAAATTAATATATCAAATTATTGAAAAAAATTATATTACTTCTCAAGCAGAAGATTTTAATAATTCTACGAATGATGAAAATTCAAAGAATAAATATGATCTTGTTATTGGCAACCCCCCTTATTTAAAAATTGCCAAAGATGCTCCAGAGGCGTTAGCTGTCCCGAAAATTTGTTACGGTGCTCCGAACTTATATTTTATATTTGCAGCGATGAGCTTACATAATTTAAAGAAAAATGGGGAATTAGTATATATTATTCCACGATCATGGACATCAGGAGCGTATTTCAAACAATTTCGTAAATATTTTCTAACATTAGGGGCGTTAGAATATGTTCATTTATTTACTAGCAGAAATAAAGTTTTTGAACAAGAGCAAGTCCTTCAAGAGACAATGATTATAAAAATAAAGAAAACTAAAGAGAAGTCATCAGAGATAACAATTTCAACTTCGCTGTCTAATAGTGATTTTACGAATATTAATTCATTTACAGTAAAATATAATGAAATTGTTACAGGAGATGATTTGTATGTTTTTTTGCCAAGTAATAATAATGAATTGTTAATTTTAAAAAAAATGCAAAAAATGCATTATACCCTTCCTGCGATTGGTCTAAAAATGAGAACTGGATTAACAGTTGATTTTAGAAATAGAGAGCTTTTAACAGACACTCCTCAAGATGATGATGTTCCTCTTTTTTATTCTCAACATATAAAAAATGGCACAGTGGTGTTTCCTATAAATAGAAGCGGAGAATTCATAGCTACAACTCATTCTGGGTTAATTCAAGATAACAAAAATTACCTTTTCGTAAAGCGTTTTACTGCAAAAGAGGAAAAGCGTAGATTGCAATGTGGCATGTATTTATCTTCTCAATTTTCTAAATATAAAAAAATTAGCACCCAAAATAAAATTAATTTTATTGACAGTCTTTCAGGGACATTGTCTGAAGAAGCTATTTTGGGACTATATGTATTATTTAACTCAAGCACTTATGATAAATATTATAGGATTCTCAATGGTTCTACTCAGGTCAACTCTTCAGAAATAAATACTGTTCCCGTTCCTGATTTAGAAACAATTATAGAGCTTGGTAAAAATTTGAAAAAAGCAAAAGATTATTCTGAAAAAACTTGTGAACATATATTGGAGGCATTTTTATGAATAAATTGGCAGATATGAAAAAATTCTTAAATGATATTGGAATGCCTCTTTCCCAACAAAGTGATTTATGTTGTTATACTTTATTAGCGATGTTACAGATTAATGAAAAAATGGATTGGTCCCAAGCTAATTCAATATGGATTAGAATTCATGATATTATTCAGTTTATAAAAGATAATTATGGAATTCCCTATGCTGAAAATAGTCGAGAGACGTTTAGAAAACAAGCTATTCATCACTTTCGCAATGCTGCTTTAATAGAGGATAATGGACAAGCAACAAATAGTCCTAACTATCGATACCGAGTTACCGATGAAGCTCTGGCTCTTATTCGTTCAATTAAAACACCTCAATGGCACGAATTTTTAAATAATTTTTTAGAAAAACATGAAAAATTAATTAATATGTATGCATCTCAAAAACGAATGAAAAAGATGCCCGTAAAGATAAACGGAAAAGATTTAACATTTTCTCCAGGAAAACATAATGAGCTACAAAAATTGATTATTGAAGAATTTGCTCCTCGTTTTGCTCCAGGATGTTCCTGTTTATATGTAGGAGATACTATTGAGAAAGATCTCATCAAAGACACTGACATGTTATCAAAATTGGGTTTTTCAATTACTTTACATGACAAAATGCCTGATGTAGTTTTATATTGCCAAGAAAAAAATTGGATATATTTCATTGAAGCTGTTACTTCTGTCGGCCCAATGGAGCCCAAAAGAATAAAAGAGATCAATGAAATGACGACAAATGTAAAATCTGGGAAAATTTTTGTTACTGCTTTTTTGGATTTTAAAACATTTAAATCATTTTCAGAACAATTGGCTTGGGAAACAGAAGTTTGGATAGCCTCTATGCCAGACCATATGATTCATCTCAATGGTGACAGATTTATGGGACCTAGGTAAGTTGGATACTTATATAAAAAATATAACCATTAAAAAGTTAATGTTGGATATAAAATAAATTATGACAAATACAGGGATAGAATATGAAAAATTTGTTCAAACTTTAATGCAGGTTATTTTAAACTCTGAAGCAGAAGGAAGACAGAAAAATATTGAAGTGGAGCATAATAAAAAGCTTATTGACAGATATGGTATTGAACGTCAATTTGACATTTATTGGGAGTATGAACAAGCTGGTTTTGTATATAAAACCATAATAGAATGCAAAGACTATAACTCAGCAGTTGGTATTGAAAAAATAGATGCTCTTAAGGGAAAAATGGACGATTTTCCTGGTATTAGAGGTATTATTGCAACCAAAATAGGTTATCAATCAGGTGCTGAAACCAAGGCTCTAAAAAATAATATTGATATTATTTGTGTTAGAGAACAAAATGATACGGACTGGGTTGGGATGGATGGAACTCCTCTTATAAAAAAAGTTATTTTGAAATTCACTGCTTTATTACCCCCTCGTGTCACAGAATTTAATACATTTGTTGACAAATGTTGGATAGAGGAAAATACAAACATAGATATAACTAAACCTTTAATGTTTTGTGCTCTTAATAATGAAATTTTCATAGAGGACAATTTCTCTGGAGAAAAATATTCATTGTATGATTGGGAACAAAATCTGCTTAAACCAGAAGATAAAAATTACAATGAAGACATTACTGTTACGAAGAAATTTGAAGATGCCTACCTAATCAATCAAAGCACTGGTCAAAGAATAAAATTAAAGGGTTTCAAAGCAGTATATCATATTCCAGTTCCATATGAAACAACGTCAGAAATTGATGCCACTAATATGTTATTAGGTGTTGTTGAATATTTATCAAAGGGATATAAAAAAATGGTAACTTGTGAAGGTGTTGTTCTTGATAGAGAATTACCTAAGAATTAAATTGATAGTTCGAGAAGTGAGGAAAGTGCTTCTGATAAAAAATCGGTAGATTCGCAGAAGTCCGTTCCTTCCTCAAAGCGTTTATACGCAAAAGTTTGCGGCGGGTTAGACTAGTTCGTGATGACTGGAAACCGCATCACCATTAAAAAAAGCTTCTGTTTTTACAGGAGCTTTTTTTGTATTAACAAATACTGTGTGGTTTTATTTTCCGCGCTACGTCATCAGCAGCTTGCAAATGAACTATTTTTCATCGGCTTTTTAACTATCGCCATAAAAAATCTTATCTCCGTTAAACTTGCGCTTGCAAGTTGCGGAAACATAGGCTAGACTGGCGGTGTTTGGTTGTTGGAGTTCGCCAACTCCGCTATCAATAAAAGTATCCTAACGGAATGGATATATTTCGTCAGCCTTTGAAAGGCATATATCTCGACTTGATGTAAGGTCGGGATGCTTCCGACTATACAACAGACGTAATGTCGGAGGTTTTGCCTTACGATATTATGTTAAAGGTCGGAGGATCATTTTTAGGATAGTGATTTTGGCGACATACCCGACCACCTTTCAGGTGGTCTTTTTTTGAAAGGAAATGTCGTGCAAGAGCTGTTAGATTTTATTTCCAAAGAATGTCAGATAAAACTGGGCGAAAACCTGCACTGGGCCAGGAGAGAACGTCTGCTGAGCATTGAAGACGCCGCTAAAAAAGCCGAATGCAGCGTCGAAGACATTGACGCGTTGGAAACCGGACGCAAAGGGCTTGATCTGATGCTGGTTTGCAAGCTGTTGAAGCTTTATAAAGAAAGGCTGTACATTAACGTGGAGAGTTACAATGACTGATATGCCGATTTATCATGCCAGCGAACTCAATCCGGATACATGCCTGAATATTGCCATGTTCCTTTTTGCAACCCGCCGAAACAGCGAGTTGACAATTACGGAAGCGGCAGTGCGGAGCGGACTTGCCGTCAATGATATTGACGAGTTGGAAACGCAGGCCGGGCAATATGATTTTGCAAAAATCGTGAAGCTATTGGATTTATACAAGAAAAAACTGCCGATGTCGGCAAAGGGTTTGAAGCGAATGCCGCGGGCGCTGGCAAACAAATATTTTGAAAGTTAAAAGAAAAGCCTCATTGCTTTAATGCAATGGGGCTTTTTCCTTACTGAGTTTAATAATTCTGGTTGCACGGATGGGTAGGATCGCCCGGATCGTAATCACGAGGTTCGCTCTTGATACCAAGCTTTTTACTGGCCCAGATAACCGGATCGGCGACAACCGTTCCGACCAAACCAACACCAATACTCCATACACGTCCCCAACCGGACATTTCACTATCGGTCAGCCCTTCTTTGAGAATATCAGAGAAGTAGCCTCCTTCATCGTCATCATACTTTCCCATAATATTAAGTTTTAGGGGTTAGACAATCAAATTATATAATAGAGATAATCATTTACAGATGCATAAAATTTTATCTATAAAATATACATTTGTCCGCATAAGTCAACAGAAAACGCCGAAAGCAGGACACGGCACAGCCGCCCCTGCCCTGTGCGAGGTAGCAGGCAGCCGTCCGAAACCGTTTATTTCAGATTGTTTTTAAAGAACGTTTCAATTTTATCAAACGGGATAATATCCGTCCGGTCGTACAAATCCGTATGATTTGCATTTGGAATAATCATCAGTTCCTTATTGTCGCCTTTCAGCTTTTTATACGCGTCTTCGCTGAAGTAGCGGCTGTGCGCCTTTTCGCCGTGAATCATCAAAACAGCGCTTCTGATTTCATCGCTGCGCGTTAATATCGGCATGTTGATAAAGGACAGCGCATAGGTCATGTTCCAGCCGGTATTGGAGTTTTTGGAACGCTTGTGATAACCGCGCGGCGTTTTGTAATAATCATAATAGTCCCTGACAAACTGCGGTTCGTCTCCGGTCAGTTTGTCCGGCAGGCCGGCCTCGGCCGCATAAGTTCCGTTTTTAAAATCTTCGGTACGCTGCGCATTGAGTTTCCGTTTCAATTCATAACGCTCATTTTCGCTCATCGCATCGAAATAACCGTTGGCATTCACTCTGCTCATGTCATACATGGTTGATGTAACCGTCGCCTTGATTCTGGTATCCATCGCCGCGGCATTCAGGGCAAAGCCGCCAAATCCGCAAATGCCGATAATGCCGATTTTGTCGGCATCGACATCCGGCCGATTGCTCAGGTAGTCGACCGCGGCACTGAAATCTTCGGTATTTATGTCCGGAGAAGCCACCAGACGCGGTTCTCCGCCGCTCTCGCCCGTATATGAAGCGTCAAAGGCCAGCGTGATAAAACCGCGTTCGGCCATCGTCTGGGCATACAGCCCCGAGGACTGTTCCTTTACGGCGCCAAAAGGACCGGAAACAGCTATCGCCGGAAGTTTCTCCGCCTTTTTGCCTTTCGGCACATATAAATCTCCAACTAAAGTTATACCATAACGGTTTTTAAAACTCACTTTCTGAACGTCAACTTTTTCGCTTTTGGCAAAAACCTTATCCCAATTTTGTTCTGTATTTTGTTCTGTCATCTCTGCTCCTTCGGCTGCCGAGGTTAAAACAAGAAGTCCGCACAAGGCCGACAAAACCGGCCTCATAAAACTCGCTGCAAAAAATTTCATCTTTTTCGTCTCCTGTCAGATTAAGATATAGTATTTGTTTTCGTCAACTGACAGAGCCAGCATAATTTTTAGAGTATACTCCAGGTCAAATCATTTCGTCAGTTATAAACATTTTTGTTTGCCGGATGAAAAAAGGCCATTTGTTTTCTTAACGATAATTTAAATGATTAAGCGGTATTTTTTATAAAAAAGCGGAGTAGTGTGTAATGTTTGACAATATTATGTTTGATGAAGAAATTCTGTTTACCTACATCGGCTATGCGGCCGGTCTGGCAACGATTCTGACTTTTGCCATTCAGATTTTACGGATTATCGAAACCAAAAACGTCACCAACCTGTCCAGCTACATGTACATCATCTACAGTCTGGGGCTGGTCTGCTGGTTTGCCTACGGCGTTTACATCGATTCCTATATTCTTCTCTTTTCAAACCTGATTACGTTTTTCTGTACATTTATCATTCTTATCCTCATCATATATTATGACGCGGAGGACAAGATTGAAAGAGAGCGCCGGGACGACATCACAACGGTTTACAACCGCAAATATTTTGAGCAGGCCGTTCCTGAAAAAATTGCGCAGGCTCTGGTCGCCAAACAGAATTTTGCCCTTGTCATGCTGAAAGTCGACAATCTGGCCGAGTTTCGTCAGAAATACGGCGACAAGACGGCGGACAAAGCGCTCAAGCAGGTCGGCGGCGCCTTGGAAAAAGACTTGCGCGGAACCGACATGGTCGCTCGGTATGACAATGAAAAGTTTGTTATCTTTCTTGCCAATTCCGATGAAAAAGGCACCAAAACCGTCGCCGGACGTCTGAGCGAAAACATTAAAAAACTTTCGGTAAAAATCAACCGGAAACAAAATCTTGACCTTACGGTCAGCATGGGCGCCTGTTCTTCCAAACACGCCAAAGCGCTGACCGATTTAATCAGCGGCGCAAACAAGGCTCTGGACAACATTCCGCCGCGGAGCAAAATAAAAATCCAGTTCTGCAAGAACAAATAGCGACAAGGCCCGGCAAACGGGCCTTGATTTTTGTTTATTTGTGAAAAAAGGCTTGACTTAAAAGCTTTCTCAAAGCTTATACTGTAGAAAAACAACCGCCGAGAAAAGAATGTCCGAAGCAAAAAAAACATATCTGAGCAAAATCCAGCTTAAAGCGGAACTTGACCGTTGTCTGAACTGCAAAAACCAGCCCTGTATGCATGCCTGTCCGGTCAACTGCAATCCTCAGGAGTTTATTAACCACGCCAAGCAGGGCGCTTACGGCGAAGCGGTCAAGACCATTACCCGCACCAATCCGATGGGGCAAACCTGCGGCCTTATCTGTCCGGACAAATTCTGCATGCAGGCCTGCACGCGCAGCCGCATTGACTTTGCCGTCAACATTCCCAAAGTGCAGGCGACAATTCTGGAAAACTTTCGCAATGACGGCGAAGACTATTCGCAAACAAAGCCCAAAGGCAAAAACGTTGCCGTCATCGGCGCCGGTCCGGCGGGAATTGCCGCCGCCTCGCTGCTGGCAAAATCAGGATACGAAGTTAACATCTTTGAAGCGGGAAATCAGATCGGCGGCGCGTTGAACATGATCCCCGACGCCAGACTGCCGCATGACGTTATCGAAAAAGACTGGAAGTTTATCAGCAATACGCCGCTGATAAGGCTGCACCTGAACGCCCGGGTCGGCGACGTCCGTCCGCTGCTGATGCAGTATGACGGCGTTATTATCGCGACCGGAGAACCGAATACGGCGCAATTGAACATTGAGGGCGAAGAACTCTGCCTGTCGCATATGGAATATCTGCATCATCCCGAAAGATATGCCACAAGCGGCCGGGTTGCCGTCATCGGCGGCGGCAACGTTGCGGCAGACTGCGCTTTTACGGCGGCACAAAACGGCGCCGAACAGGTAGAAATGTTTGTCCGGCGAAGACTGTCGGACATGAAGATATCAAAAACAGAATATCTGGAGCTGCTTTATCATCAGATTAACATTTCGCCGCTGTGCAGTCCCGAAAAAATCGAAAAACGTGATGACGGCCTGCTTTTACAGACACACCGCAACCGTTATGACAACGGCAAAACGGACCCTCTGCCCGACTCATCGGTCAGACTGCCGGGTTTTGCTCTGATTATCAAAGCGGTCGGAAGCTATGCCGACGACAAAATCGAAGACGAGCGGATTATCTATGCGGGCGATTGCAAAACCGGCGGCTCGACGATTGTCGAAGCGATAGCCTCGGGCCGGACGGCAGCGGCAATGCTGGCCGAAAAGCTCGGCTGAGCGGTATAGTCAATAACAAAACGACCCATGGTTACGGCAAAGCCCTTGAAAAAGAAATTTATGCCGCGGGACGGAAGATGATTATGGACAGTTTGACCGCGCAGAGGCTGTAAGCTGACAAAATCTGTTTACTATTCGGCCGTTTGTGTTATTTGTATAGAAGACACCGTTTATACAAGGAACCGATTATGAAAAAAATTCTGACGACCGCGTCTTTGACGCTTCTGCTTGCTTCCTGCGCAACGCTCATCAGCGGAAGCAGGCAGGATATTTCCTTTGACTCCAATGAAAAACATACCCGGATTTTCATTGACGGCAAAGAAGTCTGCCAAACCCCCTGTATTGTGAAAATCGACCGGGAAAATTCACAGGTTATGGTACAGGCGCGCAAGGACGGTTTTGAAGACAAGACAATTTTCATCAACAAAGGCCCCAATCCGATGACAGCGCTCAACGTCGTAAGCACCGTTTTTTCAACTTTCGGCCTGACGACGGACCTTAGTTCCGGCGGTTTCTGGGAATATTCGCCAAATTCGTTTTATGTAACCATGCAGAAGGAGCCTAAGACGGCCGCAGAAAAGAAACAGCGCGCCTACGAAAACAAAATACGCCATTTTGTCCTGCAGAATTACGGACAGTTGAAAACCGAAGTTTTCAGCAGCGACGGCAATCGCGAATACATTAAGACCCTGGCCGAAATGACCGGCCTGCCGAAAAGCGACGTCATTTTCACGGTTCAGGATACGGACAGCGAAGGAGAATGCGCCGAGAAAATCATTAACGCCTATATTTCAAAATAAGAAAAATCCCGGAACCGTCCGGGATTTTTTTCTTATTGCCGGCTTACTTTACGCCGCGTCCCATTTCATACGCCTCCTGCATGGCCGGGCTCGACTTTATGTCTCCGGCCTGCCAGGCGCCGACGCCGTAAACGATGCCTTTTTCCCTTGACCCTTCAAGACAATCGTCGGAAAAAGCCCGAAAACCTTCAATTGTTCGGCGCATATTGTCCCGATTGTCATCGGCGGCCGCGACAATATAATAAAAATCCTTGCCGCGGATTTCTTCATAGCGGGGAACCGTGCGGTCAATCAGGGTTTTCAGCTGCCCGTTCATCGAATAAAAATAAACCGGCGTTGCCATGACGATAACATCAGCCGCAACCATCTTGTCCAATACGGCGGCCATATCGTCGTTTTGCACGCATTTGTGCGTCCGGTTGCAGACACCGCAGCCCCGGCAATAGCCTATGCGCATATCGCTGACATAAATTTTTTCCACTTCGTTGCCGGCTTCCCGCGCGCCCTGAATAAACCGGTCGCAAAGCATGTCCGAGTTTCCGTGTTTGCGGAAACTTGCCGACAGAACCAACACTTTTTTAGTCATCTTTACTCCTTTGCAATTTCGTTAACGGCAGCTATGGCATTCAGCGAACGCGGATAGCCAATATAAGGCAGCAGCACGGTCACGGTGTCCAGCAGAACCTGACGGCCGTTGCCCATATTCAGGTTTCCCTGAACATGCGAACGAACCTGACTGTCAACGCCGCCAAGCGAAATCAGCGTTGCAAAAGTCAGCAGTTCGCGGGTTTTCAAATTCAAACCGCCGCGGGTATAATAATCGCCGAAACAATTGGCCGAAAGGTAATCCTGAATATGTTTCAGTTCCGCGGGCGCCGAAGCGCGCATCTCATCTATATGTGAGCCGAAAATTTCCTTTTGGGCGGCCAGTCCTTTTTCCAGACGATTTTGCGGCGTCGTCCGCGACTGTCCTTCCAGAGGCAGTTGAATCCCCTTTTCGGCCATGACCTCGTTGGCGGCCAGAACAAAGTCGTAAGCTTTGGCCATGCCGACATAGGGAATTGTCTGATACAAGGCCTCTTTGGCCTCGACCGGACTGACCCCGTCGTCCAGCGCCGCGGCCAAAACCAACCGGTATTCGTTCGGCGACTGGGCGGCAACATGCCCCGCCAGCAAAATCAAATGCCTGGTTCTTGCATCCAGACTGCCGTGCGGCCGGACATCGTTATCGACAAAATTTTCCCAGAGAGCGGCCAGCTCAGGATCGGTTGCTTTCAAATTCCGCATTTTTACTTCCTCCCTTGCAGAATGCGCATGCCAGCCGGCACAGACCGAAGCGGCAATCAGCAACACCGCCAGCAAAACGCGTTTCATTATTTATACTCCGCAGTGGTTACCGGTTCAAGCCAGGTCGTTTCGTTGTTCGGCAAATTGGTTTCCACCGAAATATGCGTAAACCAGGAATCGGGCGCGGCGCCGTGCCAATGTTCAACGTTCAGAGGAATGCGCACAACATCGCCCTTATGCAGAATCCGAACCGGTTTTCCGCGTTCCTGATACCGTCCCTCGCCGTCCAAGACCAGCAGAATCTGTCCGCCGCTGTGTTTATGCCAGTTGGTGCGGGCGCCGGGTTCAAACGTGACGTTAGCCAGCGACGAATGCCAGGTTTCGTCATTGGCACTGAGACGCTGCAAATAGGTTTGTCCGGTAAAATATTTTCCGTAGGGATTCGGTTCTCCCTGTCCAAAGACGGTATCAAGCGGCGCTTTTTTCATTTCCTGTGCTCCTGCTAAAGTTGAAAAGGTTAAAATCAAGGCACTCAGGCCAAACATCAGTTTTCTGCTTATCATTTATTTCTCCTGTTTTCGGGGGTTAATCTGAGAACGGTTATTTCCGACGGCGCGAGAAAGCGCATTTGCGGCCCCCATTGTCCGGCACCGTTGGAAACGTAAATTTCGGCGCCGCCGGGCATCGGATACAGGCCGCTCAAATATTTGTTATGCAGCTTGGCAAAAACATGGAACGGAAAAATCTGACCGCCATGCGTGTGACCGGAAACTTCCAGGTCAAAATCGCGCCCGGCAAAATCCGACGGCGAATGCGACACCAACAGGCGGTAAGCTCCCTTTCCGGCTTTGGCAAAAGCGCGGTTCAGGTCGGGCGTTTTGCCATAGGCCGCTCCGGCAAAAGTATCGGGAACGCCGGCGAGATAAAGGTCTTTGCCGACGGCCGCGCCGTCGTTTTCCAAAAACATAAAGCCCAGATTAGCCAATTCGCGGACAGTTTCGTCATAACCGGCGTAAAACTCATGGTTTCCGGTTACGAAATATATCCCTTTCGACGCTTTTAAACCTTTCAGCAGCGCCGTAATTTTCGAAACTCTGCGGACATCATCGTCAATGATATCGCCGGCCAGAAGAACGACGTCGGGATTCTGTGCGTTGGCAAGGCTGACAATCCGTTCTATTTTCTGCGGACTAATCACGCGATGAATATGCAGATCGCTCAAAACAACAACCGTATATTCGCGAATCAGCTTTTCGGAAGAAATATGAACATTCTTTACCACGGGTACTTTGACGCCGGCATACAGCGCCCCTGCCGCAAACAGCAGGGACAAGGCCAAAATTCCCCAATTCAGCCATCGGCAGCAGAAGGAAAATTTCGTCAGCAGCGGCGTAAAGCTTAACAGCCAAAACAAAGCGTCGGCAATCAGCGTTACCGTGAAGAGGATTATACAACCAATAAAAATAAAATACAAACCGTAACGGTAAAACGGATAAAAAGAACCGAAAACGTTTTCCAGACGGTAAGAGACCAGCAGCGGGACACAGCCGGCAACCAAAAACGGCACAAACAGCAGCAGGCGCGGCAAAAGGCCGATGTTCAGGCACAGGGTATAGCGGAAATAAAGGCAGGTTGTGACCAGACAGCCCAAAAAAGACGTCGTTACAGCGCAGGTAACCATTAAAACTCTCCCGAAAGGTTAAAACGAATCTGTATCGTTTTGAGCGTAACATTTAGAGGTTACTCTAAGTCAAGCGTTTTTATTTGCATTGAAAAAAATTTTTTCGGCATTAAAATATCGTCGTTTGGGAGAAACGAAATGACGGAAGATATTCTGGACAGACTGGCAAAATCAAAATTCCGCAGTTCTTTCCGGCTCAGCAAGAAATACCGCGATTACGCGGCGGAAAAAGGAGCGGAAACCATCCGCCGCCATGCCGAAGACTTTATCGCGGCACGGCTGGCACCCGCGGTTATTGCAAACGACGGGCACCAAACGCCGATGAAAAACCATCCGGTGTTTATTGCCCAGCATGCCACGGCGACCTGCTGCCGCGGCTGCTTTGAAAAATGGCACGGCATTCCGCCGGGAACAGAACTTACCCCGGAACAGCAGAAATACGCCGTTGACCTGATTATGCGCTGGATTGAAAGACAGACAACCGTTTAAGGCATTATTATATCGGCCGTCACGCAGCCGATAACTTTCCGCAAACCGGCCAGCGAGGTTTCGACCTGATAACCGACTTTTCCGGCGCTGTAGATAATCGTTGCATAATTTTCGGCGCTGCTGTGAACGACGGTCGGAAACTGTTTTTTCATGCCTATCGGCGAACAGCCGCCGTGAACATAACCGGTTAAGGGCAGCAAATCCTTTTGTTTGAGCATTTCGACATCTTTTTCGCCGACGGCAGCCGCAGCCTTTTTCAAATTCAGTTCGGCCGCAACCGGTATCATGAAAACATAATACCGGCGCGACTTGCTTACCGTTACCAGAGTTTTAAACACACGGTCGGCATCTTCTCCCAAGGCCGCCGCGACTTCAATTCCGCTGACCGCGCCGGTGCCTTCGTAACAGTAATGGTTATAGGCTATTTTCTGCCGCTCCAGAATGCGCATGACGTTGGTTTTAACTTCGCTCATGGCTTAAAGTCCGTTGACAATGCTGATGGTCAGGTTCGGATTGACGGCATTGTCCGTTCCGAAATGGGAAAAAACGATATCCCGGGCTTCGTCAACTTTCAGAACGGATTTGAACGGCGTGCCATATCCGTAGAAATTTTCAAAAGAATAATGATAATATGATGTCGGCGTATCGTTCAAAAGCAGAAAAGCCTTCGGTCCGAACGGCAGGCGGCTGACGGTTATGACACCGCCTTCGGCCTCCGAGACAAGCACGACTTCAACCGCGGGGAAAAGCTCCCTGACCTGAGCCGGAGACAATTCAACCTGTTCAAATTTTCCGTCGCGGTAAACCACTTCGAAAAATTTCAGTTCGTGCTCGCTGTAACCGATGAGCCGCCCGGCATAAAGAAACTCGTAAGTCGAAGAAAGGTAAAGGGTTTGAACATCGGAAACATATTCGGAATAGCTGCCCGAACCCGGAGAAACATGTTTGGTAAAGACAATGCGGTCTTCGGCCATGCCGCCGTTGTTCCAAACGCCGGCCGACGGCGAATAAACGACCTGATAATTTTCCCGGACGGCATCTTCCGTTACCGCTGCCGGAAATTCACAGGCGGAATTGCAGGCTGCCAACAGACAGACCAGACACAGAACAGCCAGATTTTTCATACCTATTCCCTTCTTTTTGTTTCAGAACGGAAAAAGTTTAGAGCCAAATTACCATTTTGACAACCCGCTTAACGCATTTTGTTGTCTTTTTCCATGCGGATAAAATGGCATTGTCCGTTCAAATCCTTGTCCGCGCCAAAATTCAAAGTGCCCCGGGTAATGAGATTAATGACTTTCGGACTGTTGTCATATTCGGTATGGGCAGCCACAGGATCGACGACGCCGAAGCCGAAAGCCGAAATTTCCGGGGCAACGTTTACCGATACATTGGTTACCCGAGGACAAATGCGTGAATCGAGGTATTTGTCGGCAAAAGTCTGCGGTATGGCATAGCTCAGGATATCGTTGGGATCGGAAAAAGCGACGATGTTTACGCCCTTGAACAGCCTGCGGCCGTAACGGCTGCCGCTTTTGAAACAATAAGCGTCCGTCTGATTATGGATTTTCGGCAGCGGGTGGCCTATCTGTAAAATCGGCAGCTGATTGGCCAGCATAAAAACGGTTATCTCCTTCTGCTGCAGCTTTCTGACGGCAGCAAAGCGCCCGGCGCGGTTCCCGGCAGCGGCAACCTCGTCGGCTTCGGCGGTCAGCGTATCCATCAAAATTTTACTGCCCAGGGAATGTGTAACAAACATCAGGTTCTGCCCGGCAAGGCCGGCAATCCGTTCCTCCGGAGTCAGGGCACAAACGGCTTTCTGACCGTCGGGAACATCATTCCAGCCGGTTTTGAGCATCCAGCAGAGCGACTGCTTGCCTGATTTCAGAATCAAATCGCTGCGGTCAACTTCATAAACCAGCGGATCCGGCAACGTGTTATCCAGAAAAACTTTCATCGTATTGTTGAACGGCACCCGGAACTTTGAATAGCGCTCTTCGGTATCAAAGGCAATAATCTCCTTGTCCGGCGCCGTTATCATCGACCAGGTCAGTTCGTAAAACAACATCCGTTTGCCGCTTGCCTTGTTTTGCCAATAGGTAACACGCAAATTGCCGATTTCGGTTTCGCCGTCGGCAGGATCAAGCAAAGTGACGTTTTTGGGCAGACGACTCACAACATTGAAGCCAATATTGCCGGCAAGGTTTTCCTGAAGACGCATGGAATAGCCGGGATGATGCGTGCCGACACCGTGAATCATCAAAAGTTTTAAGACCTGCCCGCCGTCCAGCGCCGAATCGACCCCGCCGTATTCAAAGCCTTCGACTTCGCAACGGTTGAGACTGACTTTGCCGGTGTCCACAATATCTTTGACGAGACTGCGTTCCAGCGAAGCGCAGCCGGCGACCAACAGCCAGGACAAAATGATGATGATTTTTTTCACGGCCTTTTCCATAAACAAAAGATTACAAAACTTTCGGTCTATATAATCGCCGTCCGAAAAAAATAAAGCGGAGCCCAGAAATTTTTATTGAAAAGCGGCCGGAGAATATTATATCAGCCTCAGACAAGGGACACAAAATGGTTTTAAAAAAATATGACATGGGACTTATCAGCGTAACCGCCATGGGAATCGGTTCGGTCGTCGGCGCAGGTATTTTCGCCCTGCTCGGCGAGGTTATTCTGCAGGCGGGCAACCTGAGCTACTACTCCTTTATCATTGCCGGCATCGCGGCGATGTTTTCCGGTTATTCCTACGCGAAACTTTCCGGAAAATATCCGGATTCCGGCGGTCTGACCGACTATTTTAAAATTGCGTTCAAATCAAGGGCGGTTTCGGGAACATTCACGCTGATTTACTACATTACCTCGTTTGTTTCAATTTCAATGCTGGCGAAGTCTTTCGGCATTTATGCCTGCAAGTTTCTGCACGACGCGGCCATGGAACCGGTCTGCGTCAACTATTTTGCCTCGGGCATAATCATTGCGCTGGCAATTCTGAATATGATGGGGGCAGACAAAGTCGGCAACGCCGAGACCCTGATGGTCGCCTTTAAGTTTTTTGTTCTGCTGTCGCTGATTGCCGGCGCGTTTATTGAACTTGACGTCCGCTCCGACAAGGTCGACTTCATGCCTACGCCCACCGCTTTTCTGGGCAGTATCGGCATCACTTTTTTCGCTTATGCCGGTTACGGCATCATTACCAATGCCGCAGCCGACGTAAAAAATCCGAAATTTACGATTGCGGCGGCCATTTATCTGACGATCATAATCGTCGCCCTGCTCTATACCAGTCTGGCGTATATCATTCTCAAATACATTCCCGAAGCCGATCTGACCGCCAACGCCGACACGGCCATAACCATTGCAGCCGAAAAACTGTTCGGCAAGTGGGGATACGGCATTATGTTCGCCGCGGCGATTATCGCCTTCATTTCCGGCATCAGCGCAACATATTTCAGCGTTTTCCGCATTTCCTACGCTTTGGCCGAACAGAAAATCATGCCGAAAATCTACCACAAAAGATTCTGGGAGCACGGCACTTACGGCAACGCTTTGTCCGTCGCTGTTCTGACGCTGGCAACCATATATTTTGATTTCAATTCAATTGTCAATCTGGCAAGCGGAGCCTATCTGGTCAGTTATCTGGCGGTATTTGCCGCCAGCTGGGTGCTGCGCAGGGAAACGGGGGCTTCGCCGGTTCTGATTCTGCTCGGTTCGGCACTGATGGTTTTCATTTTGGTTATGTTTCTGGCCAACATTTACTGACCGAGCTGTTCCAGCCGTTCGGAAAGTTCAAGCCATTCTTCCTCATATTCGCCTAACACAGCGGAAATCCATGCCAGTTCCTTCTGGCTGCGGATAATTTCCTCAGAAGTCAGCGGTGTCTGAAAAGCCGCCTCAATCGCCGCCCTGTCGGCATTGAGCTTTTCCATCTCCCGCTCCACGCGGCGCAAACGCGCGCTGACGCTTTTCCTTTCCTCGCGGACATTTACCTTCGGCACTTCAGGTTTCGGTTTAACTTTTTTCTCCGGTTCGGTTTTGGCAAGCAGCAGTTTTCTGTAATCGGCCAAATCGCCGTCATAGGGTCTGCAACAGCCGTCTTTTACCAGCCACAGGTTATCGGCTATCAGTTCAATCAGATGAATGTCATGGGTAATGAGAATCACCGAACCGTTATACTCGTTGAGCGCATTTATCAGCGCTTCGCGGCCGTCAATGTCCAGATGATTGGTCGGTTCATCGAGAATGAGCAGCTGCGGCGCGTTATACGTCATAGCGGCAAAGAGCAGCCGGGCCTTTTCTCCGCCGGAAAGAAGCGCAATCCGCGTCAGGGCCTTTTCCTGTCCCAAACCGAAACGGGCAAGGTGCGCGCGAACCTTCGGCTCGGGCAAATCGGGCAGCAGGCGCGCCATAAAAGCGCAGGCCGTTTCTTCCAGAGGCAGTTCTTCGGCCTGGTGTTGAGCAAAATAACCGACCCTGAGTCTGGAGGAACGAATATCGCGGCCTTCCATCAGCGGCAGGCGCCCGGCAACCAGTTTGGCCAAAGTCGACTTGCCGTTTCCGTTGGCGCCGAGCAGCGCAATGCGGTCATTGTCAACAACCTGAAAATTGAGCTTTTTCAGCACCGGACGGCCGTCATAACCGACGACGCCGTTTTCTATGGTAAGCAGCGGCGGCGGCAGCTCTTCGGTCTCGGGAAAACTGAACCGTGCGGAAGCTGCGTCTTCCATCAGCGTTACGCTTTGCATCTTTTCCAGCATTTTGAGGCGGCTCTGCGCCTGTTTGGCTTTGCTTGCCTTATAGCGGAAACGGTCAACAAAAGACTGCAGGTGGCGGCGCTTCTGCTCCTGCTTTTCCGCCTGCTTTTGCAGCTGTTCTTTCCGCAGGGAACGGGTATTTTGAAAAGTATCGTAATTGCCGGAATAAGTGACCAGTTTCAGATTGTCAAAATGAACGATATAATCGCAAAGCGCGTTGAGAATATTCCGGTCATGGCTGATGATGACCAAAGTACCGCGATATTTCTGCAAATGGTTTTCCAGCCACATTCCGGCTTCCAAATCGAGGTGATTGGTCGGTTCGTCGAGCAACAGGACTTCGGACGGCTGAAACAGGGCCGCAGCCAAAGCCAGACGCATGCGCCAACCGCCGGAGAACTCCCTTATCGGGCGTGACAAATCTTCGTTTTTGAAGCCGAGGCCGTGCAATATTCCGGCTGCCCGCGCCGGCGCCGAAGCCGCTTCAATCATGTTCAGGCGCTCGTGAATTTCGGCAAGTTCATCGCCGGACGCGGTCTCCAGCCTTTGCAGAAGTTCGGTGCGCTCACGGTCGGTCGAAAGCAGAAAATCCAATATCGGGACGTCAATATCCCGCATTTCCTGCTCAACAAAAACCACCCGGTAACTGTTAGGGAAAAAGACCGAACCGGTTTCGGTTTCCAATTCGCCTTTCAGCACGCGGAACAGCGTTGATTTTCCGCAGCCGTTGGCGCCGACCAGACCTACTTTCTGACCGTCGGAAATATGCGCGGAAGCATGTTCCAAAAGCACTTTGGAACCAATGCGCACGGTTATGTCGTTTATCTCTATCATTCTTCAGGCTTGATAACACAGAGATTGGCGCCGCGCAACACAAAATTATCTGTATCTTCGGAAATTTGCCATGGCAAAAATATCGGCCGTTTCAGAAGACTAATGACCGCCGCCGACAAGCAACGACGCCGGCAGCCGGTGCCGACGGGCGTAAAAAAGATAAAACAGCGCAGAAAAAACCACCGGTATCAATGTAAACAGGTACATGTTCCGATAACCCCAGCGGTCGGCGATAAGCCCGAGGACAATAACGCCGATGCCCATGCCCAAATCAAGACCGGTAAACAACGTGGCGTTGGCGGCGCCAAGACGGTAATGCGGAACATCGCGCACGGCCATGGTCTGAATGGTCGTCTGCAACGCGCCGAAACCGATGCCGTAGATGACGGCAACCAACAGAAACTCCTGCAGGATCGAAGCTGCCGACAAAATGACAATTGCGACAAACAGCAGCATAAAGCCGGGGATTATGGCAACGTCAAAGCCAAACCGGTCAACGGCTTTGCCGACCAGCGGACGGGTAATCAGAATGACAACCGCATAAACGGAAAAAAAGACGCCGATGCTTTTTATCCCCTGCGAATAGGCATATAAAGGCAGAAAACTGATAATTGACCCGAAAGTGAAAGTCAGGCAGAACATAAGCACGGCAGTCGGAATAACCGACTTTTCGTAAATTTCAACTTTCAGACGCTTGGACAACAGCGCATTTTTGCGATGACTGCATTTGATGAAAAAACCGATGCCAAAACTTACCAGGGCAATGGCTGCGGCAATAAGAAACACACTGCGCAGGCCGCAAAGGCCGCCGAGATAAATGCCCAGAGCCGGCGCAAAGGCCATTGACACCCCGTTGGCCAGACTAAACCAGCCCATTCCCTCGGCAAAACGCGACTTAGGTATGATTTCGGCGGCAATGGTGGCCGTCGCAGTACCGGCGAGCCCCCAGCCCAGGCCATGGCCGAGGCGAACCAGAATAATCAGCGCAATGCTGCCGACCATGCCGTAGAGATAAACCATAACGGTAAAAACGCCAAGACCGCAAAGCAGCACTTTCTTTTTGCCGATATGGTCAAGCAGAATGCCGGCCGTCGGCCGGGCAATCAGGGTTGCGGCCGTAAAAATACCCATGACAAGGCCGATAACGGCGTCAGATCCGCCGAGACTTTTGACATAAAGCGGCAGGGTCGGAAAAATCATCTGAAAGCTCAGAAAGACAAATAGATTCACAAAACTGACGGCAATAAAATTACCCGTCCATATCGGTTCGCGGCGCGACGGCATCGGTTCTCTCCCAAAGGCAGCAAATTAACAAGGAACCGCAGCGGAAAAAGCCTCCAGACAAACGGTATCAACGGCCGTTCCCATATTCTGCGGCGAATAAACCCGGTGCGAATAGATCGTAAATAAGATAGCCATTACAATAACGAATCCAAGAAGCCCGAGTTTAAAATGTTCAATCAGAATCAGCAACGTCCTAAACATTTATCCCAACACTTTCAGTTTTTATATTCCGGTCCGACATTTACAGTATAGTTGTACGGAAAATACCGACAAGCATATAATTGATTTAGGCACAAAAAACCGTCTTTGCAATATTTGGCACGCATTTTGCATATAAACATATAAGTTTAATGTGATTTTTGCGGAGTTTTTGCGTTATGAATGCAAGGAAGTTTAAGAAAACAGCCACTTTCACACTGGTTATGCTTGTCAGCCTGCTGTTAAGCCTGCCGGCATTTTCGGCATCGCGCATAAAAGATATTGCCGATTTTGAGGGCGTCAGAGACAACCAGCTGGTCGGTTATGGCATGGTTGTGGGCTTAAACGGCACCGGAGACAACATCAAATCAATCAATTTTGCCAAGGAAAGCCTGGTTTCGCTTCTGGACAGCGTCGGCATCAACTCGCGCGACGGTCAGCTGAAGTCAAAGAACATTGCCGCGGTCATGGTTACGGCCAATCTGCCGGCTTTTGCCAGACAGGGCAGCCGAATTGACGTTATGGTTTCGGCGCTCGGCGACGCCAAAAACCTGCAGGGCGGCACGCTGATTGCCACACCGCTGGTCGGCGCCAACGGCGAAGTATATGCCGTGGCGCAGGGGCAGGTTGCCGTCGGCGGCGTTTCGGCCCGCGGCGCAACAGCTTCGGTTACCAAAGGGGTTCCGACTTCCGGACGCATTGCCAACGGCGCGATTATTGAAAATGAAATCCCTTTTTCGCTGGAGAGCCTGGATACTATCCGCATTGCCCTGCGCAACCCCGACTTTACGACGGCACGGCGGGTTTCGGATGCCATTAACGCCTTTTTGGGAGAGCAGACGGCCAAAGCGACCGACCCGGCAACCATTCAGCTGGACGTCCCGGATCAGTACAGGGACAAAATCGTCGACCTGATGACTAAAATCGAACAACTGCAGGTGCAGCCCGACCAGACGGCAAAAGTTGTCATTGACGAAAGCTCCGGCATCGTGGTTATCGGCAAAGACGTCAAAATCAACCGTCTGGCCATTGCCCAGGGCAACCTGACCATCAAGATTACGGACATGCCGATTGTATCGCAGCCGCTGCCGTTTTCCGACGGCACGACGGTTACGGGCGTAACTTCGGCGATTGACATTAACGAAAGCGTCGAAACCAAACTCAGCGTTCTGGATACCGGCGTCAACCTGCAGGAACTGGTAGACGGCCTGAACGCTCTCGGCGTCAGCCCGCGCGACCTTATCAGCATTTTGCAGGCCATTAAGGCCAGCGGCGCCCTGCAGGCAGATATTGAGGTAATTTAAGATGATGAGCCCGGCATTACATACCGATTACAGCGGACTGGCCATTGAGCGTCAGAAAAGCCTGATGGCAAGCGCCCAAAACGGCGGTACCGAAGAAATCAGACAGACGGCCGAGGACTTTGAGGCCTTTTTCCTGAGCCGCATGGTCGAAACCATGTTTGAGGGAATTTCGACCGACGGAATGTTCGGCGGCGGCAACGGCGAAAAAGTCTTCCGTTCGCTGCTGATAAACGAATACGGCAAGGCAATGGCCAAGACCGGCACCGTCGGGGTCGCCGACTATGTAATGAAGTCCATTCTGGAAATGCAGGAAGTTCAGTCTCAGGGCTTTATCGACGGAACAAAAAACAAAGAGGTGTAAGATGGAAAACCTGTCGCAGAAAGAAGAAATTAAAGCCAAAGCTGCGGATTATCTGGACATTGTCCGCAGTTTCTCCGAGCTGCTCAGAGAAGAAAACGACGCTCTGGAGAAGTTCGAGACGGACAAAGTCGCCGCATTATACGAGCAAAAAGTCAAACTGGTTACGGCCTATCGTTCCTTTGTGGCCTTTTTTATCAAAAATCAGGAAGGACTGAAACTGCTGGATCAGGAAGACAAGCTGACCCTGCGCGAAGAAGCGCTGAAGCTTGACGAACTTCAGCATGAAAACAGCAAGCTTCTGCAAACCAGAATGAAAGTCAGCCAGACGATTATGGATTCCATTGTCAATCTGGCCAAAAACCGTACCAAGGCATACTCTACTTCGTACGGAAGCCAGGGCAAGTATTCGCCGCTGGACAACAGTAAAAACGCAATAGCGATAAACAGAACTTTATAGGAGTTTTTACCATGGCATTATTATCAGGATTGCAAACTTCCCTTACCGGAATGAAAGTGGCGCAGCAGCAGCTGGACATCATCGGCCGCAATGTCGCCAACGTGGATACGGAAGGCTATACCCGTAAGACGGCGGCGCAAAAAAACGTGGTTCTGGCCGGACAAAACGCCGGCGTCGCCCTCGGCAATATTACCCGCACCGTCAACGAAGGCCTGTTGCGGAGTTTTCTGGCGGCAAACAATGCCTATGGTACGGCCAACGGCAAAAGCCAGTATCTGAGCAAGACGGAAACCCTGCTCGGCACGCCGGAAGGCGATGATTCCATTTCGGCCAGCGTTGCAGACCTTCAGGCGGCTTTCAACACCTTTTCAACCGACGTCACTTCCGCGACCGGGCGTTATAATCTGTTAAATGCGGCGAACACGGTCACTTCGCGCCTGAACTACCTTTCGGAAGAAATACAGAAACTCCGCGGCGATGCTGACATGAGCATCAAGGAAGACGTTGACCAGATCAACAACCTGCTGGACGAACTGAAAACCCTGAACGACAAAATCGTCAAATATCAGGTCTTGGGCTATGACGGCGTTGCCGATTTGGAAGACCAGCGAGACTCTGCCCTGCGTGATCTCAGCGGCCTGATTGACATCAATTATTTCAAACGCGAAAACGGCGAAATGGTCATCCAGACCAAAAACGGCGTAACGTTGCTTGACCGCGACGTTCACAAACTGAGCCACAACTCGGTTGCCCAGGCCAGCGCGACAACTTCCTATGCCGGCGGCGGCATTTCCGGAATTTATGTTGACGGTGTCGACATTACCAATCAGATTGCCGGCGGCGAAATTCAGGGGCTCATCGAAATCCGCGACGTTACCCTGCCCTCGCTGCAATCGCAGCTGGATGAGCTTGCCGGCGTTCTGAAAACGCAGATTAACGCCATTCACAACCAGGGTACGGCTTACCCGAACACGCCGTCGTCGCTGACCGGCACCCGCAGCTTTATTGACCCTAATGCGCAGCATATCAGTATTGAAAACGGCGATGTCCGTTTCATCATCTTTGACTCGGAAGGCAATCAGGTTGCCACAACCAACCTCAACGGCGGTCTCGGCTTTACCGAGGGTACCGTTGCCGAGATGACCCAGCGTATCAATGACTGGCTGCAATCACCCGACGGTGCCAATCTGCCGCAGGCTTCCGCAGGCTTTGACGACGACGGACATCTGGTTATCGACACCGGCGACAGCGAATACAGCATTGCCATTATGGACGAGGCCAGCTCGACCGTCGGCAGCGAACAGAGCAGCGTCAGCATCAAGTTTGACGCCAACGGCGACGGCACTTACGACCGTACCGCCGAAGGTTTCTCAAGCTTCTTCGGACTGAACGACTTTTTCGTCAGCAACACCAACGAAGCCATTTATGACTCAAAAGTTGTCAGCAAAGGCATGAATCTGGGACTGAAAAACGTCGTTACCCTTAACTTCTCGGATACGTCGCACGGTCTGAACTACGGTTCCATCAACATTTATCCGAACGACAGCCTGCAAACCATTGTTGACAAAATCAACAGCGATCCGGTCTTGAACGAAAATATTCAGGCCTCGCTGGTTCCGAACGGTAACGGCTATGTTCTGCGAATTGTCAACGCGTCCGGAGAGCAGATGGAAATCAGCGAAAGCGTCGCTCCCGGCGGCCAGGGCGGCGTTATTGAAAAACTCGGTCTAGCGCCTTCGAATGCCGGCGTATCGTCGTCCATCAGCGTCCGTGAAGAGCTGCAGACGACCCCGGCCCTGATTGCCAACGGTTCGCCGCAGTATGACGTTGCCAGCAGCGAATACAAGCTCAATCAGGCATCAAACACCATTGCCAACGAAATGGTCAAGGTCTTTACGGAATCACAGTCGTTCGGACAATCAGGCACTTTGTCGTCAATGTCAACCACCCTATCCAACTATGCATCGACCTTCGTCGGCAACATCGCGTCGGAAACCAACGAAGCATCCAAAACGCTGGCATATCAGCAGGAGCTGACAAATTCGATTTCAACCAAAGAAGCACAAATAAGCGGCGTTGACATGGACGAAGAGCTCAGCCAGCTGATTGTCTTTCAGCAGAGCTACGCGGCCTGCGCTCAAATGTTTACGGCGTCCAAAGAAATTCTGGACATGCTGCTGAATATGGTTAACTAGGAGGTATTGCCATGGTAAGAGTTCCAACTTATTCAACTTACATTAACATGATGAACGGCGCGCTTAAAAACAAGCAGCTGGTTGATCAGTACAGTTTTCAGTCGATTACGGGCCTGAAGTCGCAGACCTATTCCGGCTACGGCATGAGCGCTTACAGCATTGTCAGTCTGGAGGCGGCGCTGACCGTAAACAACAACTATATGGAAAACAACAGCATTCTTGAGGTAGAACTGAACACCATCAACACATCGCTGGAATCCATTCAGTCGACCATCAAAGACTTTAAAAGCATGCTGACTTCTTTCAGCGGTTCGGTCAGCGATACGTCGACCCAGAAAGACCCGGACAAGACCGGCGGCGAAATCACTTTTACCAGCGACAACAAGGCCGATTATCTGGGACGTTCGATTACGATTAACGGCACCACGTACACCTTTGCGGAAGACGCCATCGGCAACAACATCGACATCAGTGCCGCAACTTCTGCGCAAGACGTTATGGACGCGCTGGAAAACAAACTGCCTGCCAATGACAAATTCACGTTTAACGGCACGACTTTTTCCTACCCGCTGTACACGGTTGACAACACGTCTTCCATCCTGAACGCGAACGGCGTCAAAACCGGCACGCCGAAATCGGAAAGCAGCGCGCTGACGGGAAACCTTACGCCTGACTATACCGGCGGCGAAATCAGTTTCTCAAGCAACGACATCAACGACTATCTGGGCAAGACCCTGACCGTTAACGGCACAACATATACCTTTGCAACCAACGGCGACGGCAATAACATCGACATCAGCGGCCTGACCAGCGCCGAAGAAATCATGAACGCGCTGAAAGACAAACTGCCGAGCAATCCCGAATTTAAGTTCGAAGGCACCAAATTTTCTTTCCCGCTGTATACCATCAACGGAAGTTCAACGGTTCTGAAGGCCAACGGGGTTACGACCGGCGAGCCGCATACGATGAGCAATGACCAGTATCAGGAGATGAAACAGCTGCAGACAACCGCATTTTCAACGCTGAAAATGCTGGTTGACAGCCTCAACACCTTTGTTAACGGAAAATATCTGTTCGGCGGCGGAAACACGACCCAGGCGCCGATTAATTTCCCGTTCAACTCGCTGGAAGATTTTCAGAACTATTATGACGGCATTAACATTAAATTCCCGGAAAGCGCCGCGGCCAACCTGACCAACATGTCGATGGACGGCAAAAGCGTCGGCAATCTGACTATTGCGTCAACCGGCGGCAATACGGCCACCCTGACAGCCGGAAACGCCGGCGGTTTTCTGAAAGAAGGCATTACCGCCAATGACCGTACGACCGGCGACCTGACCTTTAACCGCGAAAACGGAACAATCAAGGCTACCCAGCATGGCGCGTTTTCTTCCCTGAAAGCCGGCGACACCATCGTCATCGGCGGCGACGGCGCCGGGGCAAACGCCAAAGCCTATACCATCAAGTCCGTTTCTTCCGACGGCAAGACCATTACGGTTGACGAAGATACGCCGATTATGGAAAGCACGACGATTTCGCCCAACGACGATGTTACCTTCTCGACCTCTTTCCCGGTCGGCTCGGTCATCAATATGGAAGGCTTCGGCAGCAACACCGTGCCGCGGGTTCAGGTTACGGGCATCAGCGACGACGGCACGACGCTTTATGTAACCGCCGACCCCGGATATCTGCCGGACGAAGGAAACCCGCAGGTTATTGACGCTTCGGGAAAATGGAGCATGGAAACCCAGTCTTATTATCAGGGCGGCACCCTGTCTTCCAGCAAGATGATTTCCGACAACCAGAGCCTGACTTTTGATATCAACGGGCAGGACGCGGTATTTGAACAGATGTTCCGCGCCCTCGGTCAAATTGCCCAAGGCAATCTGGTCGACACGCGCAATCCGGCTGACGGCACGGACAGTCTGATTAACTCCGATCAGGCCATGGACCGGGTAATGGACTCGCTGGATTTGATTCAGAACGCCCTGTTCAACTCTTCGGCCGATACGTCCACTTCCAACCCGGATTTATATTCAATTCTGGCCAAAACCAATTCAAACACGGTACTGTTAAACAACGTGACGGAAAACCAGACGCTGGTAAAAAACAATCTGGAAAACAACATTTCGTCACTGAAAAACGTCGACAAGACGGAGGCTGCGACCAAACTGCTGCTGGCGGTAGAAAACCTGCAGGCTTCCTATTCGGTCATGCAGACGACCATGAGCTTGTCGATTTTGGATTACCTCAAATAGAAAGCGGAGGTAATCGGGGCAGAGAAAAGGCCTTTCCAGAAAGGAAAGGCCTTTTCCTTTAAGCGGGTGCCGATTACCTCTCGCGTCGGATGGCCCTGATATTGCGGATATAGGCAATATCGGTTTCGAATTTTTCCAAATCAACCGGAAGCTTGCGGCGCCAGTTCGGATGTTTGTCCCGGTCAACGCCCGGAAGGTTCTGCATTTTTTCAACATGAAAAATGTCTTCCGGCTGCGCCAGAAAAACTTTGGAAACCGAACGGGCGGCAAAACGATGAACCGCCTCTTCAATTCCTTCGGGATAGGCTTCGCCGTAGATATAATCGCCTTTGCGAAGGTTGTCTTCCGGCCAGACGCCGTTAATGTCCAAAACATGAAGGAGTTTCCAGCGATCGACTTCGCGCTTCTGGTAGGCATGGGACTGTGTCTCATCATTGTCAATAATGTTCAAGCTGCGCATGAGGGCAATGTCATATCCGAACCACCACATCCGCAACGGCGCCATGTCGTGGGTGCCGATTGAGGTAAACGCATATTCGGGATACTGCTGCGGACTGCGAAAATCGCCCCAGCCGGCGTCAAAACGCTCAGCCCAGAGGACGCCCAGAGAATAGACATTGCGGGCGCGCAGCGTGTCAATGAAACCTTCGGGCACGTTGCCGATGCTTTCGCCGACAATCATGCACTGGTTCAAATGGCTCTCCAGCGCGACGATATTGAGCATATCGCGAAAATTGAAATAAAGGTAAGTTCCGGCAGTGCCGCTGTCGGGAATTATATACAAACGCATCAATCCCATAACATGGTCAATGCGCAACGCGCCGGCCGAACGCATATTGGCACGCAGGATTTTGATAAAAGGCTGATAGCATTTTTCCTTGAGGACAAAAGGGTTAAAGGTGCCAAGACACCATTTTTGCCCGGCGGGAAAAAAAGCGTCCGGCGGCGCGCCTGCGCCGACACCGGGAATAAACAGTTCCGGATCGCTCCAAACTTCGGTGCTTTCAGAATTGACGCCGACCGGCAGGTCACGGTAAAAGCCGAGACGCATGCCGCATTCCACTGCGGTCTGATGCGCCAGATCAAACTGCCGCTCCGCTTCAAACTGCATATACTTAAAGAACTCTATGCGTTCTTTGTGCGAAGTTATGTATTTTTGAATCGCCTCGGTGTTGAAATTCTGAAACTCTTTTTCCCATGCCCGCCAGCCGCCGCACCATCCCGACGCGCATTTTTCGTCATACAGGCATTGGAAAACGGCCATCTTGTCCAAGTCGACGCCCTTGCTTTCGCAGAAACGCTGATAATCCGTCTGGCGCTTCTGGTCCTTGCCGAACTTGAACCGTTTGTAAAATTCGCCCAGCAATTTTACCTTAAGGCGATAAACCTCGGTATACTTAATCAGTTCGCTGCCGCGGAGTTCCTTAATCAGCTCCAGATTATCCTCCCGGTCGGACGGCGTAAACTCCGGCACATTTTCAATATCGATATATATCGGGTTCATAAACAGGCGGCTCAGCGAACTGTAAGGGCTGGCGTCTTCCGGATAGGTATGATTCAGCACGTTGAGCGGATTGAGACCGATGACATTGGCGCCGCTGCGGGCGGCGATCTTGACCAGTTCGGACAGATCCGTAAAATCGCCGACACCCCAATTGCGTTCGCTTTTCAGCGAATAGAGCTGTATATTGAAACCCCAGACCTTGCCGCCGGACAAAGCGGCATTTTCAAAACAGCGGCGGGGCGCCACGGCCAAAGTCGAAAAGAAAAGGTCTTCATCCATCTTAAAGGTCAGGCTGTAATAACCGAAACTCAGCGCCGTATTGATGCGCATCTCTATCCGTGCCAATTCCGTACCGTCCAGAACATAGCGCTCGCCGGTATCACTGACGCGAAAAGACAGCTGACCGAAAATGCCGGGGCCGGAATTCTCAGGCGCGGCGATAATATCAAAGGCGGCGCCGAGACGCGAAACGGGAACAACCGCGCTGAAACTGACGTCACCTTCTTCCACGACATAAATCGTATCCAGCGTTTGCATCCAGCGACGGCGTTCTATTTCGGCCAGCGACACATTGACATCATCTGCCGTCCAGGCTTTAAATCCCAGACTGTCGGCAATAAAGCGGATAACGTCTTCGCTGACTTCATAATCTTTTTTAATCAGTCCGGCGTCGGAAAAGCGCACCGAAAGTCCTAACTTTTCCGCCAGAAGCCTGAGATTTTCCTCCATCTGATTTCCCCTTGTTTTCTATCGTTTAATTTCAAAAACCAGCACGCTCCAGCCGGGAACCCTGATTGTTTTGTTTGAGGCCGGCACACCGGTAAATTTGGAAGAACTGTCCAAAAGCAGATTCCAGGTCATCGTGTTGTCAATATCGGGAAGCTTCCAGCTCAATTCGTTGAAGTCAGCATTAAAAATGCACATGACATAGCGGCTGCCGCCGTAAACGCAATAAGACAAAGACTTACGGTTTGCGTCATGCCAATCCGCTTCGGCAAACTCGCAGCCTTTTTCCGTATACCAGGTAATATCCTTGACGCCGCTGCGGCTGACCGGACGCCCGGTAAAGAAATGACGGCGTTCGAAAATTCTGAGCTTCTTGCGCAACTGCACCAGTTTTTTGACAAAGCGGGCAAAACTCCGGTTCTCGTCGGTAATCGCCTCCCAGGCAATCCAAGTCAGCACGTTGTCCTGGCAATAAGGATTGTTGTTGCCGAACTGGGTATGCGCAAACTCGTCGCCGGCCAGCATCATCGGCGTCCCAAAAGACAGCAGCAGCGTCGCCATCAACGCCCGGCCGCGGGCGTAGCGGTTGGAAGTGACGGTTTTGTTGTCGCTCTCGCCTTCGGCGCCGGAATTCCAGCTCCAGTTGCTGTCGCTGCCGTCACGGTTTTCTTCGCCGTTGGAATTGTTGTGTTTGCCGTTATAACTTACCAAATCGCGCAGTGTAAAACCGTCATGCGCCGTGATAAAGTTGACGCTTGCCCAAATATCGCGATTGTTATAATTAAAGACATCGGACGATCCGGCTATGCGGCTGGCAAGTTCGGGCGTCTGACCCAAATCGCCTTTCCAGAAACGGCGCACGACATCGCGGAACTTATCATTCCATTCGGCCCAACCCGGCGGAAACCCGCCGACCTGATAGCCGCCGTAACCGACATCCCAGGGTTCGGCAATCAGCTTGCTCTGCTTCATCAGCGGATCCTGCAGCGTGGAATATAAAAAACCGCTCTGCTGGCTAAAGGCCAGATTATGACGGCTGACCGTCGTTGCCAGGTCAAAACGGAAACCGTCCACATGCATTTCCCTAACCCAATAACGCAGCGAATCCATAACCAACGTTAAGACATTCGGATGCTGAACGTTAAACGTCGCACCGCAACCGGTCGTATCAAAATAATAACGCCGGTTTTCGGGATTGAGAATATAGTAGGATTCATTGTCGATGCCGCGATAACACAAAGTCGGACCGAGCTGGTTGCCCTCCCCGGTATGGTTGAACACGACGTCGAGAATAACCTCGATATTGTTTCTGTGGAGGGTTTTGACCATATCCTTAAATTCGCGGATATCGTCACGGCTCAGGTAAGACTGCTCGGGAGCAAAGAAGGTAAAGCTTTCATATCCCCAGTAATTGTCAACAATATAACCCTTTTTGTGCCGGTTGCCGAAAAAGGCGTGAATCGGCAGCAGTTCGACCGCGGTAATGCCCAGCCACTTAAGATAGTTGACAACCGACCGGTGCGACATGCCGGCAAAAGTGCCGCGTTTGGCATCGGGAACTTTCGGATGCAGGCGGGTAAATCCGCGGGTATGGGTTTCGTAAATCACGGTATCTTCAAAAGGACGGCGCAACGGTTCGTCGCCTTCCCAGTCGTAGGCGTCGTCAACAACCACGGACTTCGGCACATAGGGCGCGCTGTCCAGTTCGGAGAAAGACAAATCCTTGTCCGGACTGTCCCAGTCGTAGCCGAAAATGGCCTTATGCCAGATGAGCTTGCCGACCAGCTGCCGGCCATAGGGATCAATCAACAGCTTGTTCGGATTAAAACGCTTGCCCTCTTCCGGCCTGTAAGGGCCATAAACGCGGTAGCCGTAGACCTGCCCCGGCTCCAGTCCCGGCACATAGATATGCCAGATGCTGTTGTCGTTTTCGGTTATGACGTAACGCTGCACCTCCTGCGCGCCGCTTTTGTCAAACAGGCAAAGCTCAACCTTTTCGGCATGAGCGGAAAACAAGGCAAAGTTAACACCCTTGCCATCGTAAACCGACCCGAGCGGATAGGGTTTTCCGATTGTGGGTTTGCTGCCTGCCATTGTTTTTCTCCCTTATGTTAAAAATCAGCGTATCGGCTTAATTACGATGGTTGACAGAGGGGGAAGCGTTATCTGGACGGAATAAGGTTTCATATTCCACTCCTGTTCCTGCGCTTCCATAAAGCCTTCGTTCTTGACGCCGCTTCCCCAGTAGTTTACATCGTCGCTGTTAAAAATTTCCTGATATTTGCATTTTTCCAGAACACCGACGCGGTAATCCCTGCGAACCACCGGCGTAAAGTTGCATATGACAATCAGATAATCGCCGGGCTGCGTGCCTTTGCGAACATAAGAGATGACGCTGTCATCAGCGTTGGAATGTTCAATCCACTCAAAACCGCGGTAGTCGAAATCGACCTCATAAAGCGCCGGATTTCCCTTATACATCAGGTTAAGGTCGCGGACACAGTTCTGCATGCCCTTATACATCGGATATTGCAGCAGATGCCAGCGCAGGCTTTCTTCGGCGTTCCATTCCCAATCCTGCCCAAACTCGTTGCCCATAAACAGCAGTTTCTTGCCCGGATGGGTAAACATGAAGCCGTAATAGGCTCTCAGGTTTGCAAATTTCTGCCACTCGTCGCCCGGCATTTTGGCCAGCATGGAGCCTTTGCCGTGTACCACCTCATCGTGTGAAATCGGCAGAATGAAGTTTTCGTTAAACGCATAAAGCAGACCGAAAGTCAGCATGCCGTGATGATATTTGCGGTGCACCGGATCCTTGCTGATATAGCGCAGCGTGTCGTTCATCCAGCCCATATTCCATTTGTAACCGAACCCCAGGCCGCCCATGGAAGTCGGACGCGAAACCATCGGCCAGGCCGTCGACTCTTCGGCGCAAGTAAAGGCGCCTTTGTTGTGGCCGTAAACAAGCTCGTTCATCTTGCGCAGAAAAGATATGGCCTCAAGGTTTTCGTTGCCGCCGTAGATATTGGGAATCCACTCACCGTTTTTGCGCGAATAGTCCAGGTACAACATGGAAGCGACCGCGTCAACGCGCAGACCGTCAATGTGATATTCCTTCAACCAGTAGAGCGCGCTGGCGCAGAGAAAATTGCAGACCTCGGTACGACCGTAGTTATAAATTTTGGTTCCCCAGTCGGTATGTTCGCCCTTGCGCGGATCGGCATGCTCGTACAAATGCGTGCCGTCAAACTCGACAAGGCCGTGACCGTCCTTGGGAAAATGCGCCGGCACCCAATCCATGATAACGCCGATGCCGGCCTGATGAAATTTGTCAATCATATAGCGGAAATCGTCCGGATTGCCGAAACGCGAAGTCGGCGCGAACATGCCGGTAACCTGATACCCCCAGGAAGCGTCCAGCGGATGTTCGGACAGCGGCAGAAACTCGACATGCGTAAAGCCCATGTTGCCGACATAGGGGACAAGATAGTCGGCAAACTCGCGGTAAGTCAAATATTCTTCGCCATGTTCGCCCTTGCGGCGCCAGGAACCGAGATGAACCTCGTAAACGGACATCGGACGGTCGAAACTGTTGGCCTGCTCGCGGTAGTTCATCCAGTTTTCGTCTTCCCAATGATAATTTTCGATGTTGTAAACGACAGATGCCGTATTCGGCCTTTTTTCGGAATAAAAAGCAACCGGATCCGACTTAACCAGTATGTAGTCCTGCTGGGTTTTGATTTCGTATTTGTAAAGTTCGCCCTGCCCGATGCCGGGAATGAAAATATCCCAGACGCCGCAGGTCGGATGTTTGCGCATGACGTTGACACGTCCGTCCCAATTGTTGAAGCCGCCGACGACGGAAACACGCTTGGCATTCGGCGCCCAGACGGCAAAACTTACGCCGGCCACGCCGTCCATCGTCATCGGATGCGCACCGAGTTTTTTATACATGTCAAGATGGGTGCCTTCGGCAAAGAGATAGGCGTCGATGTCGCCGATATTCGACTGAAAACGATAGGCATCTTCGGCCATATAGGTATTGCCCAAGTCGTTTTCGATTTTGAAACGATAGGCGAAATTTTCCCCGACGCCGAGGTTAATCTGATAGAAGCCGCGATCATCAAGTTTGGTCATCATCCCCAGCGACGTGCCGTCGTTTTTCAGGACCTCGATTGAACGCGTATTGGGTTGATATGCGCGGATAAAGACCTCTTTGCTGCCCTTATCGCGATGAATTCCGAGTACGGCAAAAACATTGCCGTGGTCGCCGTTGATTACAGCCTGCATTTCTTCTTTAGATAACAGATATTCCATATAGCCCCCTATAGCCTTAGACATAATTAATTTTGATAATAGTTCAGCCCTTTAAAACCTAGATATAAATTCTTATAATATTAAATGCAAGCAAATTGAGAGGCTGTTATCTTTTATTTTGCAGAATCAATATTATCACTCGATTTGTTATTGACGTATAAAATTTTGAATGTATATTAGAACGTGTTGAGCAAACATTTTTTATTTTTATTTGGAGTTAGTTATGGTTAAAAATAATGAAAATGCAATCAAAGAAGCTGCCTACTATCTGTGGGAAAATGCCGGCCGCCCGATGGGTCAGGACGAGTATTTCTGGTCTTTGGCCGTAGCTCAGTTTTCTAACAACTGCAAGTCTTCTTCCTGCAAGTCTGCCACTTCCGGCAGCGCTAAGAAGAGCACTGCTTCCGCCAAGAAAACCAGCAGCAAAAGTTCTTCCTGCAAGAGCGCTTCTTCGACCAAAAAATCCGCAAAATAATTGCGTTTTTTTGAAGTTGGAAAAATGAAAAAACCTCTCTGGACAGAGAGGTTTTTTTGTGGGCGGAATCCGCTTGTCAGACACCTTGTTTCCGCGCGGCAACGACATATCCCCAAACTTCGGAATCACCCTCGTTGCGCAGTTTTTCCCGGCTGATTTTTTCCAGCTCGAAACCGGTTTGCAAAAGCAGTTTTTCAATATATTCGCGGCGGTGCAGAAAACGTCCGGAAATGTGCAGAAACCAGTCGGAATCGTTTAAGGAATTTTCCGAAACGGTAAAGATAACGCGGCCGTTTTTTTTCAGTGCCCCGAACAAAGCGGAAAACAGGTTTTCAAGGTCGCCGATATAGGTAAAAACATCGGCGGAAACCACCAGTCCGTAACGTGCTTTCACATTGTTCAGCCAGTCTGTAATCTCCCGGCAAATCAACTTGTTATAAACTTTTTTGGCCGCGGCCTCCCGCAACATTCCGGCCGACAGATCAACGCCTTCCAGACCACGAAAAGAAGCATATTTTTTCAGGAAAACCCCGCAAAGCCCGGTACCGCATCCGGCATCGAGAATCCTCATTTTCGGATGTTTTTTTTCGCCGTAAATATCCCTGAGGAATCCGAGAATCAAATCCGGCGCACGATATTCCAGACTATGCAGAACCTGCTCAAAATCGGGGGCGAAAACATCAAAAATATCGCGCACGTAGCCGGGCGGCGCGACCGGTGCGGAACGCCCGTCGGACAAGGCTTTGCCCATATGCCGCACAACCGGATTTTCAGGATATTTCTCCAGCCACTTTCGGGCATAAGCGCCGCAGAGGGAATCCGCCTTTTCCAACGAAGCTTCATAAAGAAGGTAGCCGAAATTTATGTGGTGCGCTTCGTCGCCGCCGCTTTTTTCCACAGCCTGCCAGCCGTTTTCGAGCGCTTCTTTCCAGAGCGATTTTTTCTGGTAAGCCTGCGAAAGATAATTGTATATCCAGGGATCGGAAGAATCGATTTCCGCCGCTTTGGCAAAAGCGTCCAACGCCGCGTCAAAAACGCCGTTTTCCAGCGCCGCATTTCCCAGCAGCGTCCAGGCTTGCACCGATCCGGAATCCAGAGCGGCGGCGCTTTCAGCATGTTTTGCGGCGGCGGCATAATCCCGCAGTTCAAAATATGTATTGGCCAGATTGATTTCGGCGACGTAATAGCCGGGACGCAGTTCGGCGGCCTGCCGATAATATTGCAGCGCGGCGGCATAGTCTTTTTTGCGATAAAGAACATTGCCGAGATTTATCAGCGCCGGCAGACTTTCGGCATCAAGTTTCAGAGCCTGACGCGAATATTTTTCCGCCGCTTTCAGATCATCGGTTTCATAACAGGCGATAGCCAGATTGGTCAGCGCCGGCAATGATTTTTTGTTGACCTTATGCGCCTTGAGATAATATCCGGCAGCGGCCTTTTTATCGCCCAGCGCGTCAAAGCAGTTGCCGCTGCTGACGAGATAATCGTCGCGCCTGGGAAAATTCTGCGACAGTTCAAGCCATGCGGAAAGCGCCTGCGCGTATTCTCCGTTTTGGTAATGGCTTCTGGCTGTTTCTTCAAGACCGGACAATTGCGAATCCTTTATAATGCTTTTTCGGTTATTGATATAATCAGCATTTTTTAGTAAAAAAACTATTGACGTTGCGAGATAAATAATATATTTATTTGGGCAATGACGGGGGTATGGCGGAACTGGTAGACGCGCTAGACTCAAAATCTTGTTCCCTCTGGGAGTGTCAGTTCAAGTCTGACTACCCCTACCAAATTGAAAAAAACCTTGATTTATTATCAAGGTTTTTTCTTTTTTTGATTTTTCATTTTAATTTCCGGCACAAAAATTAAATTTGTTCCTCTTGCTCCGCATTAACGGCGGTTTTGGACATGGCGACAATAAATTCATAGAGGTGTTTTACGGCTTTGCGATTGGGAAGCTTATAATAGGCTTTAACCAGCTCAATCGTTTCCTGACGCAACATCGGGTCGCTTGGCTCTGCTTCGGCCTCTTCCTTCAAAGGCGGACAGCCGCCGGAAAGCTGAAACATACGCGGCGACTGTCCGGCCGTCGCTTCGTCCATATCCTCAAAAAAGAAGCTTATCGGCACACCCAGAACTTTGCCCATATCCCACAGGCGGCTGGCACCGACGCGGTTCATGCCCTTTTCATATTTTTGAACCTGCTGAAAAGTAAGCCCCAATAAGGAGGCCAGTTTTTCCTGACTGTATCCCAAAAGCTGGCGGCGCAGCCTAATCCGGTTGCCGACATGCGTGTCTATCGGGTTAGGCCCTCCGTCCGGGGTACGGCCGCGGCTTGAAATTTTTATTTTTCTGATTTTGGAAACCTCTGCCTGCAATCGTTCGGTTTTGTTCTGCTTCATGTAAAAACTCCTGTATTTATAAAAACAATCTCCACCTTTTTAGAAGGTGGAGGAGTTTTCAGTACACAAAGTCAGTGCAGTCATTATTCGTCATGCATGCACGCTTATTTTTGACACTCCTCCGTTTAAAACATTGGATGTGTCAAATTTTTTGCCACCTAACAATTTGACGGTGTTAAGACTTTAGGCACTGAAATACCTCGTGGTCTTTATAATAATATGGTTGTTATAACGGCGGATAACCCGCACGCTGCAAGTATAAGCAGAAATTTGCCGATAATCAATTAAAAAAAAATCCGCTTTTCCAAACAGAAAGCGGACAGATTGACAATTTTGCGGATTACTCAACGGTTTCGATAAACTTCGAATAGCGCCCCCGGCTCTCTTCCGACTGTTTAAGGGCAACGTCGCTCATAATCTTGTTTTCGTAAAGTTCCGTAAAATAAGGCGTCGGTTCGACCGTCAAGATTGACGAGGCTTCGTCGTAAGACAGATTCAGGCCGATGAGCGGCGCGGTAATTTCGTTATTGACGATCTGATTATAATATTCCGGCGCAATTTTAAACTTTGCCGCCGGCGGCACTTCGGCTCCGGCTTCGCGGCTGCGCACATACAGCGACGCGGTTTCAAAGCGGATAAAATTTTCAATCAAAATCGGAAAAAACTCATCTAAAACCGGATTTACTTCACTCATGACATCCTCTTGCAAAACTTATTCCGTTTTTGTTTTAGCCTGCTCCGGGCACAGAGTCAATACATCTATCGGAAAGCATTGCCGCGATTAAGATTGATTCCGCGTTCAGACTGGGAATAGACGAAAAATTCGTTGCTGTTCATTTTGCGCAAATCGTCATAAAGGTTTTCGTCATCGTTGGCGCGGCCGGTAACCTTAATGATTTCCAGGTCGGCAAGATAATTGTCATAGGCCCTCTGATAGCGCGGCTTGACGGTTTCTTCAAATTTGCGCGCCATGGCTTCGGCATCGGCGACACCCGCTTCGTGATAACGGCGGGAAACCTCTTCGGCACTTTCCTCCGCCGCTGCCGGCAGGCTGAAAGCCAGAGCGGCACAAAACATACATAAGACTATCCTTCGGCTCATTTTTCCTCCATACCGTTTACAGGTTAGTAAATAAATTTTAACAAAGGGATAATAAAATTGTTTCAGGTTAAACGTTTTGGACAACAAAATGAAAAAATCGGCAATACTGGTTCTGATTTGCGTCTGTTTTTTCACGGCAAAAGCGGCTGCCTGGAGTTATGGCGAATTTGTGTCCTGCGACGCCATCAATCCAAAGCCGAAAATTACGTTTTTGACCTCTTACGGCCAGCTGATACACGACCTCTCGACCCCGCAACGGGAAATTGAACGCATGGCCGGCGGCGCCGAAAAAGGCTTTTTCGTCGTCGGACTGGCAACGCTCAAGCCCCAGTATCAGATTTGGATCAAGGACGTTTACGTTAAAACTTTAGATCAGAATCACGCCTGTCTGCTGCCCAGCGAAATTGAGATAAAGTTCGGCTACAACGATCCGCTGATTTATGTGTCAAAAGAGATTGACCGCAACAGCTGCAAATTTTCGCAGGTTATCCGTCACGAACAGGTTCACCAGCGCATCAACATTCTGACCCTGGAATATTTTCTGCCGCTGATTGACGAGACTATTCGCAATGCCATAAGCGAAGTTCGCGCCATTAAGGTTTCCGGCACCAGCGACGCGGAAATCCGCGCCGGAATCGACCGGCTTTATGAATATTACACCGCCCGGCTGAAACCGATTATCGACGAATTTCACAAAGCCAGAGAAAACGAACAGCGCAAGCTCGACAACATCGTCAATTATACGATGGAATCGGAATTATGCCGCGAATTTGACCGCGAAAGACCCGACAAAAGACTCTGAAATCCAAAAGAAAAAACCGCGGGAAATGCAAGCGGAAAAGCGGTTCATTAACATAGACTTTAGTTCTATAAACCTTTGAGTTTCAATTATTAACAATATATTAACGCAGGTTAATCGTTCATTATAAAGGAGATGTATAATGAAAGCTAATGTTGCCAACTACATCATTCAGGAAATGTCAAGCCGCTTTCCGATGCGCAGCGAAGACGTCGTCAACGCCGACCTGATTGATGCCGTGATTGACGACTGGTCGAATAACCGTTTCAGAGCCTATGGCAAAGACTTCAAATTTCACAGCGAAAGACTCTCCCCGGAAAAATATCTGATGTAGGAACGGCAAAATCCTTATGTACAAAGCATAAGAAAATTTTTATAATGGCTGCATCTTTTCTTTAACCGCGCAAGGAGAACATAATGACCGACACATTGGAATATAAAGGCGTTAAAATCCGGTATTTGGGACACAGCGGCTTTATCATTGCCAAAGGAGAATACAGCATCGTGCTGGACCCTTTTCTGACCGGAGCGCCGATGGCCGTCATGAAACCGTCCGACATCAAGGCTTCGGACATTCTTCTTACGCATGGGCATCAGGATCATCTCGGCGACGCCGTCGAAATTTCCAAAAACAATCAGGCCAAAATTACCGCGGTTATGGAACTGGCGGAATACTGCACCGAACAGGGGGCCGAAACAATCCGGGTACCCATCGGCGGCACCTGGCAGTATCCATGGGGGTCGGCGCAGTTCCGCTATGCCATGCACAGCGGTTTTCTGCCCGACGGAAGACCTTTCGGACAGGCGGCCAGCATTCTGTTGAATATCGGCGGCGTCAAAATTTATGACCTCGGCGACACCGCCTTGCAGCAGGATTTCAAGCTGGTGGGCGAAATATACAAACCCGACATCGCGTTTATTCCCATCGGCGGACGCGCCAACATGAACATCAACGAAGCGCTGGTTGCGGCACGCTGGCTGGGCGCGGGCATTGTCGTACCGATTCATTATGACCTTTATACGGAAGGCAGCGTCGACCCGTTTGAATTTAAAAGCAAACTGGAAAGCACGACCAACATTCAGTGCATGGTCATGCGGCCTTAGGCGAATCCGTTCCGGTGCGGGCACCGGATATTTTTATGAAGCTTTTATTCTGTGTACTTATTTTTCGTTGCCTGAAGACATTTTTTACAGCCTGTACAAAAAAACGTTTTGCGTTTAGACTGTATACAGACTTCAGGAGACCGGACTGACGACACATATTATCAAAACAGTTAGAAGGAAAAGACTCATGAATAAAGAAACTATTTCGGAACGTGCGGACTCATCGGAACAGGACATTGTCCTAATCAGCAAAATTTACGAAAGTTTTGAAGCTTTGGAAGAAACGCTCGGAAAACTGAAACTGGAAGAGCCTCTTTTTATAACCCACGTGGCAAAAAAATCCTTTGCCGACACCATCTTCAGTACGGTTCAGAAAAATAACGACAGAAAAAAACTAAAACGCCTCAAAAACTGACAACTCCAAAACAAAGCCCCGCAACAGCGGGGCTTTGTTTATCAAGCGCCTTAAAATTATGCGCGCTTCCAGGTCGTGCCGGACGGAGTATCTTCCAGAACAATGCCGGCGTCTTTCAATTCGCCGCGGATTTTATCGGCAAGCGCATAATCCCTGTTCTTTTTGGCGGCCAGACGTTCGGCGATTTTGTTCTCGATATCGGTTTCGCTCAGACCGCCCTTTTCATCGGACACGCCCTTAAACCAAACTTCCGGATCCTGATACAACAACCCCAGAACTTCCGCCGAAGCAATCAGTTCCGACTTGTATCTGACTTTGTCGGCTTCGGTTTCCGACTTATTCAGATTATTGACAATTTCATGCAGCACCGAAAGCGCCAGCGGCGTATTGACGTCATCGGCCAAAGCTTCCATCAGTCTGGCATTCGGCGACGCTTTTTCAACCTTTACCGCCGCATTTTGGCGCAGGGCGTTGTAAAACCTGTCCAATGCGGCCTTGGCCTGATTCAGCCCTTCAAAAGTGAAGTTGAACGGCTGGTGATAATGCGTGGTCAAAAACAGCAGGCGCAGCGCCTCGGCCGGATATTTGGAAATAATCTCGTCAACGTTGTAAAAATTGCCAAGCGATTTTGACATCTTAACACCGTCGACCATCAGCATGCCGGCATGCACCCAATATTTGGCAAAGCTTGATCCAGGGTGTGCACAGCAGGACTGGGCGCATTCGTTTTCGTGGTGCGGAAAAATCAAATCGGAACCGCCGCCGTGAATGTCAAAAGAATCGCCCAACAGCTTGGAACTCATGGCCGAACATTCCAGATGCCAGCCCGGACGGCCGTAGCCCCAGGGGCTGTCCCACCCCGGCTGGTCCGCCTCGGACGGCTTCCACAAAATGAAGTCGGCCGGATTTTTCTTATAATCGGCAACTTCAATGCGGGCACCGGCCAGCATTTCCTTCATCGAACGACCGGACAGGAAACCGTAGTCCGGCATGGAATCGACGCTGAACAAAACATGGCCTTCCGCCTCGTAGGCATGACCGTTTTGCAGAAGCAGCTTAACCAGCTCGATCATTTCCTGAATATATTCGGTCGCGCGCGGACGGTGGTTCGGATTTAACACGTTCAGTTTTTTCATGTCGTCCAGATACCACTGAAAAGTCTGTTCGGTAATTTCGCGGATAGACTTGCCGGTTTCCTTGTGTTTGTTCAGAATTTTGTCGTCAACGTCGGTAATGTTGGAAACGTAGGTCACATGGTCCTTGCCGTAAACCTGACACAGAAAACGATACAGCACGTCAAACACGACCGAAGTTTTGGCATTGCCGAGATGGGCGCGGTCATAAACGGTGGGACCGCAGACATACATACGCACGTTGTTCTCGTCAATCGGGGTAAATTCCTGTTTGCGGCGCAGCAGCGTATTGTGCAGGCTGATTTTCATTTTCTCTCTCCTAATCTCTTATTCCGTTAAGGCGCTTATACGCCTTTTCCCTGCCGATAAACGGCAGCAGGTGTTTCAGTTCCGGCCCGTCGGGAAGCCCGGTCAGCGCCATCCGCAGCGGGTGAAACAAATCGCGTCCCTTTTTGCCGGTCTGTTTTTTGACAGCTTCTATCCATAAATTCCAGGTTTCGCCGTTCCACGGTTCCGGCGGCAAAAGTCCGGCGGCCGCAACAGTCAGCTCATTGTCTTCAAGCACGGGCTCAATTTTTTCAAAACAGACGTCATGCCAGATTCTGACATCGTCGACCCGGGTCAGATTGCCGCGAACCGCATTCCAGAAAGTTTCGCCGACGGCGGTACGATCTTTGACATTTTCATAAGGCAGGCCATGAAGATAAACGGTATTGAAACGGCGAAGTTCAGCTTCGTCAAACTTAGGCTGCGAACGTCCCAAGCGCCCAAAATCCAGCGAAGCGGCCAGTTCCGCCAGCGAATAAAACGGCGTTATGCTTTCCGAGGTGCCGATTTTGGCCAGAAAAGAGCAAACGGCCAGCGCTTCGACGCCTTCTTCCCTCAACTCGCGAACACCCAAAGACCCCAGACGTTTGGAGAGTTTTCCCTCTTTGCCGGTCAGCAGCGGCAAATGTGCGAACTGGGGAATTTTGTCGCCGAGAGCCTCAAACATTTCTATCTGAACAGCCGTATTGCTGACATGGTCTTCGCCGCGGACAATGTGGGTTATGCCGAAGTCGACGTCATCAATGACCGATGGCAGATGATACAAAAAGCTGCCGTCTTCGCGTATGACAATCGGGTCGCTTAATTTGCCGGCATCATATCTTACTTCGCCGCGCACCATATCGTGCCAGCGGATTTCGCCGGCCGTCAGGCGGAAGCGGTAATGCGGCCGACGTCCCTGCTTACGGCGCAGGGCAATTTCTTCATCGCTCAAAGCCGAAGCGGCGCGGCTGTAAATCGGCGGCAGACCTCTGGCAATAAGGCGCTTGCGCATCAGTTCCAATTCTTCCGGCGTTTCCCAGCATTCATAAATCCGTCCCTGCGCCTTCAGCTTTTCGACTATCTCGTAATAGCGTTCCAGACGCGCCGACTGGCGGGCTTCTTCCGTCCAGTTCAGACCGAGCCAGAGCAGAGACTCCCGCAGAGAATCTTCATATTCCCTTTTGGAACGTTCCCTGTCGGTGTCGTCGATGCGGAGCATAAAGCAGCCGCCGAGCTTTTTGGCCAGAAGCCAGTTAAACAGCGCAGTGCGGGTATTGCCGATGTGCATATGGCCGGTCGGGCTGGGCGCAAATCTGACCTTGATGTTGTTCATTGTAAAAAAAATCCACTACGGTTTTGCAAAACTATAGCGGATAATATAAGTTTACGACAATAAATTCAACAGATTTTTAGAGGTTTTGTCCGGTCAGCGTCATTTGATTCTGCTGTTCTGCGGAAGAAGTAATCAGCTCCAGGTCCTCAAGAAACCACTCAATCTCGTCGTCATTGCGGCGCAGCATCTCGTAAAAACGGCCGCGATACGAGAGAATCAGGCTGCTTTCGGCCAGTTTCAGGTCAATGATTTTAAGTTTGCCACCAACCTTGTGAATGCGAAAACCGACCAGAAACTTTTCCGCCGGCTGCCCGGGCTGCTGCCGCCCGTCAAGAGAAATGTCGGCGGTAACGTCGGCGTAGTCCCGGTCCAGTTTGACGCCGGTAATCTTAAAGTTTATTTTGAAATCGAAGCTGAGCGGAAAGTTCTTATACAGGCTCAGGGAATAGCGCTTGAAAAGAGGAATGTACCTTTCGCGCTGCTCCGGCGTCATCTGCCGCCAGTATTTGCCGACGACGAATTTGCCGACATATTCCAAATCAACGTCGTTCAAAAACATTTCGTCAAGTTTGGCGTATTTGGTTTTGACGTCCGGTTCCGAAAAGGTATCGAGCAGCTGCCGCCCCTTTTGGTTCGCCCAGACCTCAGCCTCAGAAGCCGTTATCTTTCCGGCGGCGGCCGCCGGTTCTGAAAAGCATGCAAAACAAAATATGATAAGTTGCAAAAAAATCTTACTTTTCATGAAAAATCCCTTATTATCACTTCATCTTATAACAGTATAACATCATTTGGTTAACAAAATGAAACTTAAATTTGCGCTTTGCTGTCTTTTTTTTGCTTCGGCCGTTTCCGAAGCGGCGGCCGCCGACGCCGGACTGCGTTATATTCAGACGCGGGGCGTCGTGCGCTGCGGTACGGACCTTTCGGCCAAGACCTACGCCTATAAGGACGCGGACGGCTACTGGCGCGGCATTGACGCCGATCTGTGCCGGACGCTGGCGGCGGCCGTTCTCGGAGACAAGGAACGAATTGAAATGGTCAACGTTACGACCAACATGGTGTCAAAATATCTGACGACCAACAAAATCGACGTTATGCTCGGCGGCGCCCCCTACTCTGCCGGCATGGAAATAAGCTCGCAGGCAACGCCGGTCGACGTCATCTACTACGACAAGCAGATGTTTCTGGCTCGAAACGCAGACAAAGCCGGCTCGATGGAAGACTACCGCGGACAGAAAGTCTGTGTGGTCAACAATTCGGAAGACCAGTATAATCTGGAAGAATACAACGCCCGTTACAATCTTGACCTGAAGCCGCTGCCCTTTGCCAGCTCGCAGCGCGCAAAAGAAGCGTTTCTGCTTAACCGCTGCACGCTGCTGACCGGGAACGCCCTGTATTTGACCAACACGCTGAAATCAGCCAATATTAAAGACGAAAACACCCGGGTGTTGCCGGAAGTCATCAGCGTCAAACCGGTTTACGCCTTTGCTTCCAAAAACAACAACGCTCTGCGGATTTCGGCCAAATGGATTCTGAACGCGCTCAAACTCGCCGAAGACATTGGCATCAATTCGTCAAACATCGACATTTTCATCGGCGTGGAAGATACTTCGACCAAAAATCTGCTCGGCGTCAACGACGCGCTCTGGAACAGGTTTAAGGTTCGTGACCCGCAATGGGTGCGAAAAGCGCTCAAAGAAATCGGCAACTATGGCGAAATTTATGAAAAGAACCTCGGCAGGGAATCCGAATTTAAGCTGGAAAGAGAGCAGAACCGGCTTCTGAAGGACGGCGGGCTGATTATTCCGCAGCCGTTTCTTTAAACCTTGAGCGAAGATAGGCAGCAGCCGCATCCAATGCGTCTTCGGTTACGCGATGGCGTCCGCCTTCAATGACGTAAGTCTGCACGTTGCAGCCGAGACGGCGCAGGTTACGTTCCGAAAAATCCAAAGCCTCAAAGCGAACCAGATTGTCATCATTGCCGTGAATGAGCAGCATATCCGGCGCGCTGTTGGCATGCGCCAGCAGATAGCGGCTGGGAGCAAAAATGCCGCTGAAACTGATGCAGCCGCCGATTTTTCTTTCGCGCATCAGCGAAATGTATATCGCCAGCATAGCGCCCTGAGAAAAGCCGCAGAGATACAAATCACGATCTTCCAGCTGATATTCGTCCAGACAGCGGTCAATGTAGGGATTGATATAGTCAAAAGCTTCGCGGTATCCGGGCGACATCCGATCATAATAGGCAACGCATTCTTCCAGCGTGGGGACGGTTTTGCGATCGTCGTTGGGATCAAAGCGATGCATGGAATACCACTGGCGTTTGTTCGGATGAATCTCACAGGTAAACGGCGACTGAGGCACATGAACGGCAACGTCGTCCAGACGTTCGATCAGCGGCGCAATCGACTTGTCGGTCGCTTCGGAAGAATCGATGTATCCGTGCAAAAAAACGACCAGCCTTTTGGGATGTCCCTTAACATGGACAATTTCTTCGGTAATTAAATCCGGCACCGTGTTTGCTTTCCTTATTCATCCTCTTTCTAAAAAGCTTTAACCAATAATTCTTAAAATAAGTTAAAGAAAGACAGATAAAAAAACATGATTTTCGCGCAAACGTTATCGACAAAAAATTGACTTTTCGTCAACAGAATGTTATGGGTAAAGAACTTATTTATAAAATTGTTTATTACAAAAATATCTTATTATGGAAACAAAATTTGAAAAACTGGAAAAGGTTCTTTCGGAACTGAACATCAGCGACAAAGAACTGATAGACTGGTTTAACAACCGGGGTAAGGATAAAACCGGTTTGATACCGACGGAACTGCCTTTGGTGTATCGACGCGGCAATGTACTAACCGTCGAAAATGGACTGAACCTGAGCCGCAAACACGAACTCTGGGGAATTCAGCTTCTTTCCGGCGTGATGGTTGCCTTAGCGTGCCGTTCGGGAAACAATGTTTCAGATACCATATGGAATGAAGTCAAAAAGTTTGCCGAAAAGATGCGCTTAAACGGCAAATCCGGATTTCTGCCGTCCAAAGATGTTTTGAAAGAACATTGGGGCACTGAAGAACAAACGAGGTTTACCGCAACGGTTAAAGTCTTGAAAGAGAACGAAATTGCAGCCGACGGTTATTGGGGATGCATTTGGTGCTCTGAAGAGTATAATCCGAACATTGCCTATTATTTCTATCTGAAGGATGGAAACTATGATTGGTACATTAAGTATGGTACCGGCGACTATGATCGTGTAGCGTTAGCTTTCAATTAGCTTTCCAAATACAGAACAGCGTTATCTTCGGATAACGCTGTTCTTGCATTAAGCTCCCCGGAGAAATCCGGAGAGAAGACGGCTATTCTTTCGGATAGCGGCTTTTGATTTCCTGCCATTTTTCGATAACGTCTATCAGTTCATACGGCAACTCGCCGCCGTCCTGCAGAACCATATCGAAAGCCTTAAGCACGGCGTCAAGCTGATCGGCCAGAGGCAGTTCCTTTTCGTAAGCCTTGCGCCGTCTGTCACGATAGGTCATTTTGGGTCTGGGCATTTTTTTCTCCTTTATTTTAAAATTTTTCCGGCAGCGGCAAGCCCCGTATCAAGCAGATTTTTGCGGTACTTGAGATTAAAGCCGTCAGCCTTGGCGTCCTGTTCGACCAGAAAGGCCATATTATCGTTTTCAATCTCGTCGAAAGCTTCGTCAATAAGCCGATTATTGGCAGCATCTGCCGAAGCGGACGAACTGATACCCATGTTGGCCATCCGAGCATGCCGGGTTGCCAGCTGCTGTTCCAGAATATTTTTCTTGCGCTGCATATTGGCATATTGCAGAAGAAAAGAATTCCCGGCCTGTTTTTTGGCCGCCTTTTTTGAATCAAACATGCTTTTCACGTCAAGCGCCATACCCATCGGCCCCAACAGCGACGTGGCCGAAAGTCCGGACGCTCCGGCTTTCGAAGCAAGCAACGCCGACATTCCGGCGGCACCGGCAAGTCCGGCCGAACCTGCGGTTCCCGCCGTTCCGGCCGCTCCTGCGGAACCGGCAGCCGCAGCCGCTGATAATCCTCCCATAACATTTCTCCTTTCTAAAAATTAACCTTTGATTTTAACTTCGAGAACGGCCGAAAGCAGTGTAAAAGCCAACGGCTCGTCTGTTTTGACACTCCAAAGCGGAGCGTCCATTTCCCTTATCCACCCAAGGGCGCGCAGCTTTACGTCACCGCTGTAAGCGCTCGGCGGCGCATCAAGAATTTTGTCTTTGAACAGCCTTTTTAACGGAACCTGCAAATAACCGCCGCCCATGTCGATACAAAAACATCTGGTGTCAAGGATACGGAACAGACCGCTGATGACACGAAGCGCCTGCGGCGAATAGGGTCTTGCGGCATCGGCAACATACGGCAGCGGTTCAATAACATGTTCATAGGGAAGACCGACCTCCAGTTCCGAAGCTTCTTCCAACAGCGTTATACTGCCGTTAAAAACCGTATACTTGCCGACGCTGAAACCATCGGCAAGCACCGAAACCTCATATCCTTCCAAATTATCCAGTCCCGACCACTCCTTTTTCGGCGTTTCGGAACTGAGTCTCACGGCGCAGTCGGCATAAAAGCCGTTGCTCATTTTTTCGATAAAATAAGCTTCGCCGCGTTTGACGCAAAAATAAATCTCGTTGCCGATGACGGCGACGGACTGGAAGCTTCCCGCCGTTTTCAACCGGCTCCAGGCCGTAACTTCCTCGGTACGGTAAGTCGTCAGACAGGAAACCGTACCGTCTGCCAACACTATGTACAAAACGCATTCGTCCCGGCTGAAATCGTTGTCGACCGGACAGTTTATGATGTCGCCGGACATCAGCGTCAAATCTTTGGACTGGTAAGCCTGTTCGGTATCGGTATACAAAAATTCACGCAACTGGTGTCCGCTCTGCGAAACAAAGACCGTCGCACCGTCTATCTGCTGCGGATAAATGCTGCAAGGCGCATAGCTTCCTGTGCTGGTCTGCCTGCTGAGCTGAATGCTGGTCGGCGTCAGCGGATTGCCGCTGACCATCCATTCGGCGCCGGTCGTGAAAACCAGCAGATGCCTTGCCGACACAACAGCCTTAATGACATTGACCTGATCCGACAATATGCCAAACTCAATTGCTTCATCATCCAGACCGGTGCCGATGTCAAAATTGAACAAATCTGCCGATTTTGAAAACCACAACCGGTTGGGCAGACTTTTGGAACCGCCGACAACCAGACGATTTTGATGAAACGTAACCGAATTCGGCCAGCCGCGCTGCGGCGAAAAAGCGGATTCTTCCCAGTCGACGGTCTCGCCGGTGGACGACAGCCCCTTGTTTACCACCGCCTTTACTTCCGAAGCGCTGACATATTCGCTGATTTTAATCTGTCCGCCCCTGACATTAATCAGGCTGCCGACCGAATCCGGCGTAAAAATATTTGTTTCCGACAAAATGGTTATCGTTCCGCCGGTCCCCCGCGGATTGATTTTGGCTTTGTGATTATAATAATTGTAAAAAGGGCAGAAAACCCTGCCATCCTTGGTATAATACTCCCACTCGCCGATTTTCCACTCCTCGTTGTCGCCGCGGGTTATCTGCCGGGGCGAAACGTCGGGATGGACCACCAGCAGCGTATCGGCGCTCTGTGTATAGTTAAGCGAATTCAAATGCTCTTCCCGCCAGGGAGACGGCAGCGTTTTGATACAAGCGCCGTCCCGATAGACGCGGACTTCATCGGCGCAGATACAAATCAGATAAGTCTGCTCAGTGTTAAATTCAAACGGAATCAAGCGGGCTTTCCTGTCTATACGGTCAATATAAGCCAGGCCCCGGCGCCGCGAAACGCCGCCGGTCGGATGAATAATTACATTTTCCAGCGTGCGAGCGCCGTTTTCAAATATGCTCAAATCGCCGCGACCGTACAAATTGCGGCCGATACAGCCGGCGGTAAAATTGGTTTTGACCTGCAGCAGATTGCTCATTGTCTTGCCTCCACCAGACTGAAGTCTTCAAAACGTTGCGGGGTCGACTGCTGGGCATCGGTCAACCGCGCCCGTTTTTCCAGCTCCTGAAAAGTTTTCTGCAGATATTCCGAACGCGTCGTGCTTTCGGTCAGCGGCAAACAGAATTCCGAAGCCAGACGGGCAATCAAAAGCTCGCAGAAATAGGCCGGAAACAAACTTTCGTGCGGACGGAAAATATAGGTCAGATTGACTTCCGACGCGCCGGTATGCAGGCGGTTTTCCACAATGCGGTATTCGATGCCGCGGCCGCTGCGGCCGCTGCCGGCGGAAAGTACGCGCAAAAAGTCATTGGGCAGCCGGTAGGCGTAGCTGTAATCGGCCAACGGAACACCGGCCAGGCGCGGCAGGGATTTCTGCCCGACGGCAAAACTCCACGGATAAGAAGCCAGCAATCCGTCCCGTATCATCGGATAAAGGTTGGCGGCAACTTCCGCTTCCGCGGTACCGTCCAGAAATGAGGTTATGCTTTCGGCACCGATTTTAAGCAGAGCATTGGAACAAATGCTGATGTCGGTATAAGCCATTTTTATTCTCCATAAAAAAGAGGAACCGTCCAAGGCGGTTCCTCCGATATCATTTGCCAATAATGCGGTTATTTTTCCTATGCGGCTTCTTCTTCCGAAGATTTGCCCTGAGGAATGACGCCGGCAACGGTAACCGAACCGGCGGCAATGTCGGAAACAACCAGAATTGCCGGAGCAACAGCAGCACTGTTATTGGCAACGGTCAAAATCATGTCACCTTTGCGGGCAAAGGCCGAAGCTTCGTTAAAGTAACCGGAAGCCGTTACCGTTTCCAGAGTGTCGGGCGTCTGATAGTTCCACAGCGTAAAACCGTTGGCATAAGCCATGACGCTAAAGTTTTTTGAATTAAAAGCCATTTGTTTTTTCCTTTCGTTTGCGGGTTAAATTGAAGCTTCTTTGCATTTGATGCGGACAACGCCGGTCTCGTCAATCAAGCAGGCGCCCTGACTCATCATATTGTTGACAAAGTGAGCCGCATGGTCGCCGTGCCAGCTGATGTCGGACTTTACTTCCTGGCCGCAGGCATGTCCGACCGCAGTTTTGTGAAAGATAAAACAGTCGCGGCTGGTACCGTTCAGCGGCAGCCCCGTATGCATAATCCAGTTGATGCCAAGCCATTTGCGACTTTCGGTACCTTTCAGAAACGGCAGGTTGTCGCCGGCATAGTCGGAGTTGGAAAATTCCTGGATGTTGAGCAGAGCGTTCCACTGATGCGGACCGACCAGACCAAAACGCTGACCGTCGTCCGGTACGTCGTTTTCGTTCAGTCTGGCAAAGGCGTCGAGAATATCCTTCTTGCCCATGACTTCGGCATAATCGCCGACATCATTGGCCGAACCGGCCTGGGACAAAGCGCCGATAATCAGTTCGTCGGTTTTGCGTCCGAGGGCATAAGCGCCGGAATTGGCAATGACGCGGCGTTCGTCAATGCTCAGTTTCAGTTCGTCGAGCGCATCGACCCAGTCGCCGGCATAGTAATCCTGCAGTTCGCATTCAACCGGCGAATGGTCCAGACTCATAACCGGCACCAGTCCGTGGCGCGCCTTCTGCGAAGCAATGCCCTTGCCGACCTTCTGAAAGACGGTCGAAGAGCCTTTAACGCCGTTTTTGTAGCGGACGGTATTGCGAAGCTTGGAACCGTTCTGCTGGTAGCACAGGTGCACTTCGGCTTCAAACTGTTTGATAAAAGATTCGCTTACTTGTGTAGACATTTTGTTTTTTCTCCATAAAATTAAAAATTCGGTTGTTTATCAATAAAAAACCCCGAGGTTTTATTTTTCGGGGTAGAGTTTTTCGAAGCCTTTGGTAATTCTGGCGATGTAAGAAGCGTCCTTATCCCGCCAATATCTCGGGTCTTCCATCATCTTACGCAGGCTTTCCTCGTTAAGTTCGCCGCCGAAGTCACGTTCCCGACCGAGGGTCGGTTCGTTGGAAGACATCATTTTGTAAAGGGCGATGACGCCGTCGGCTGTCGAGGCCAGCGCATCGTAGACGTCAGGCTGAAGGCTGCCCTTTGCCCAGACGGAAAGCTGGCGGCAGACTTCGTTGAATTTTTCTTCCGAACCGAAGAAACGTTTGAGCTTTTCCAACTGCCTTTCCGCTTCATAATCGGAAGCAAGACTGTCCAAAACGGGAATAACGCGCTCGTTGGCCAAGTCATAGACAAGCTGCGCCTGTTCGTTGGTAAAGCCGTTTTCGAAAAAGCGCCTGAAGATTTCGTCGTCCCGATCAAGCAGCGGATGGGGAAACTTTACCTCATACTTGTCATAGCTTTCCGGCATGCGGCGATTATGGCTTTCAATCAGATTTTCGTCGCGGGAAGCCATGCTGTTGTAATCTTCAAGCAGAGCTTCCAGATTGATTTTACCGCTATTTTCGTCCCAAAACTTATCCGGAAGCCCGGCCGGTTTTCCGTTTTTGGCTGAAGGGGCCTTTTCGGTCAGGTTTCCTTCGTTGTTTCTGTTCATTATTTTTCCTTTCAAAAAAACAGGTTATTACGTTATCTGTTGCCCGAGAGCGCCAGAACGGCACTTACCAGATGCCGCTGTCCTTCCATATGGCGAAGCTCTTCGGAAGAACTGTCCGGTCCAAGATAGCGCTCCAGGGTAATTCTGCGCAGATGAGAGAGAACAATCCGTCCCTCCCGGGTCTGAAAACATCTGGCATAGGCGGTGCGGATTTCCTCATCGCTCATCTGCCCGGTGTCATAATATTCCGACATTGCCCGCCTCCCTGCCGCCGTTTCCGACCGGGGAAAGCTCCAGAGCCGCTCCCGTTGTTTCGGGTTTGGTTTCAATAATCAGAGAAGCCGGAACATTCAACGTACGTCCGAGCCATTTGGAGGCTTCGAACATATTGACGGCGGCCAGACCGTCTGCGCCCAGCGCGGCCGCCTGCGTTACCCATTCGGTAACGTTGCCGACATCCTTGCGTGCCTGTGACAAAGCCAGGGGCGACTTATACTGGAGGTCGACAATTTTGCCGTCGAGGTCGAAATTCATAATATCGCCGCGACGGCGCAGAATGCAGAAAGCGCGTTTTAACAAAGGTGTCAAAAGCTCAGACTGCAACCGCCCGAAACTGGCGCCCAGAATGCGGGCAATCTCGGCAGAACGCTCCAAAACTTCGGTCGCGGTCATCGCCGGCGTATTGATTTCCGCCAAACGGTCAGCCAGCAGCGCATGGTTGATGCGTTTGCGTAGATCCTCCAAAACCAGCTGGGAAACGTCAAATTTTCCGGGCGCTTCAAGCGGCGTCAACCCTTTGGAACCGACTGCTTTGGGAATAATTGCTCCGGGCACCAGCCTGACATTGGCCGGATTCAGCACGCCGTCGTCATCGGCCTGCCAAATTCCGGTTACCGAAATCGAAGCATTTTTCAAAATCAGTTCTACAACCTTGTTGGCGGTTTTGATGTCCGGCAGGGCTTTCATGACCGGCGAGCGGCCGTATACCTCCCCCGGTGCCTTAAGCCAGCGGAAATTGATAAAGGGCGAAGTTTCAAACACGCCTTCGCGCAGAACAAATCCGGCATCGCTGCCGAATTCGCCGTCCCAGACAAAGGCCGTGTAATCGTAACCGCAGGCGCCGCAGCTGTTGTTGCGGGGTATTACGGCCTCAATCAGCTTTATCTTGCAATCCGGGTCTTCCTCACATTTTCGGGCAAAGGACGACGGCAGTTCACATTCGGGAAACCGTTCGCGAATTCCCCCGAGATTAATGCGCGAACAGCGGAAAGTCGTATCTATTTTTCCGGCCGCGCTTTCTTCAATGGCAATTTCGCGCAACGGCACGGCATAAAAGCGAAAAGCCGTCGCCTCGCCCAAAGGGGCCTCTTCAAACATCAGGCAGGCGGTGCCGGCCGTCACCAGATCCAGATAGCATTGATGTATCTCCACCGCAAAATTCGAATGTTCAAAGTTTTGCAGCATAACATCGGTCGTTTTTTCCAAAACCGGGGCAACCTGCGCGCGTTCGGTCTCGTTCAGCTCACTGCCGGCCCTGAGACCGAACCATTTGGCCCAGGCCGGCGTCAGTTCGGCCAACAGCGACGAAGCCAGCTGGTCAACGGCGTCGGGCGCGGTACCGTCATAAAGATGCAGATTTTTTTTGGCGCCGCTGTTTTCGCAAAAACCTTCGCAGCTGACGTTTTCCCGCTGCGGAAAAGCATATTCGTAACATTCGCGCCAATGCTCTCCCCAGCTGTCTTTCTTTTCGGCCGCTTTCTGATAGCGTCTGACCAGTTTTTCAAGTCTGTCTTCCGCCATGGCTATTCTCCGAGAAGCTTTTTACGGCCGGTTTCCGGCTTGGCCTCGTTCTCATCCTCCTTTATGCCGGTATACGAGGTTTTGACCAAACTGTCATAGCCGCGATGCTTGCGCTCAAGTTCCTCTTTTCTTTTGCGGTCCTGTTCCATGGCCTGCAAAATCAAAAGTTTGCGAGACGGTTTAAATCCTCCCATTGTTATTTTCCTTTCAAAAATTTTCGTTATTTTGTTTTCTTTTTTCCGTTTCCGGCCGAACCCGGTTTTGTCGTTCCGCTCCGAACCAGAGCAATGCCGAAAACACCGAGCGCCGTTCCCCACAAGGGAGTGGCTTCGGCTAAAGCCATAATAATTTCAGGCGCCTGCGGGCCGCCGCCGACGGCAACCAAACAAAAAGCGCCGGTCAGCATCAGCAGGGACGCGGACACGGCCCAGCCATAAACCGCCGCACCCAAAACAGTCCGGCTTTTTCCGCTCCGAAGCGTATGGCTCAAGCGCCTCAGCAGCCGCAACGGCAGAAAAAAACTTTTCATCAGAACGCGCATCTTATGCCTCAATATCATTATAAAAGACATGGCTGCCGATTTCGGCGCAGGGAATTTTGCCGACCGACCATTTTGGCCGCAGGCTGCGGGTATGGTAATGCGTCGCGCCCGAAGTCCGGTCCTCCAAAAGCCCCGACACCGCACGCAGAGCGATGCGTTTGCAAATGCAAAAACCAATGTCGGCATCATCGGCCCGTTCGATAATCTTCCGGTTGGGATCATTTTTGTTCCAACAGGAAAACTGCCACGGCGCAAGGCAAACGCCGGCAATCGTATTGCCCCACCAATAACGGCCGCGGCTTTTGGCAATGGCGACCCGATTTAAAATGACAGAGGCGATTGCCTCCTGTCCGGAAATGCTCTCGCCTCTTGCTTCGCCGTAAATCGTACGGGCCAGAATGTCGGTATCGCGGTTCATCGGCTTCGCCTCCCCACGCCGTCAAGTTTTTTCTCTATGCGCAGCAAATGGTCGGTAAGCCTGTTTTCAACATCTTTGAGATAGTTTACCGACACATAGTTGCGCGCAACGTGAAGCTTGAACTCCGCCAAAGCGTCACGGCAGAAACCAATGGAATTTTCGCAGTCCCTTTTCTGTCTGAAAATAATCCGGAACAAGGCCGCCAAAAGCGGAATTTCTATCATTGTTACCCAATTGAAAGTGTCTAAAAACATGTTCATTTTCCTTTATAAGTTAAAATTCGTTTCGGCGGCGAACTGTTCCGACGCTCCCTGCCAACCGGCCTTAGCCAGAGGAACTCCGTCCGAACGAAACGCTCCGATACGCACCGGCTCCGAGGCCAGACAGCCGGCTACGGCATCCAGTGCGTCGTCATGCGCAGCGCCGTCAACACTCCATTCGCGCATTTCCTCAATAAACGGCGTGGTCCAGATTTTGCGGCTGACATGCAGCGCGCGCTCGGCAAGCAGAACGTCAAAAGCCTCCAAAATCCGCTGCTGCTTGTTTTCTTTCGAATAAGCTTCCAAAACCGCGGCGCGTATCCGGCGGCCGTGCAAAACCTGTTTCAGTATTCCGGGCAGGAAACGTCCGATGCCGTTAACCTCTACCCGTACGGAAGGCAGGCGGTTGCGAACCAGAAAATCGGCCACCTTCTGACATTGCAACGAAGCGGCATTATCGGCATTTTCAACCGGCACCCGGATATATTCGAGATCGTGCAGCCAGTATTTTCCGTCTTCGTCGGCAAAAACGCAGGCGATTACGCTGTTGTCACCCTTTTTGCCGGCGGCAAAAGAAGGATCCCACCAACAGGACGCCGACAGCATTTTCCGGCCGCCGATTTTCAGAATCTCGCGGCCATTGGCAAAGGTTACGGCTATTTCGCCGTCATAAGCGCAAAGCCTTGACGGATCAAGAAGGCTGTCCCGGAAGTTTACCGGTTCCAGCATCATCTGCGACAAAAACTTGTTTTCGCCGGAACGGATGCGTACCGAGGCAATTCGGTCTTCGGAAAACCTTTCCGGCCAGGCGCTTCTGCCTTCTTCGTCCAAAATCGGAATCAGCAGTTTTTCAAATCCCTGCAAAAACGGTTCGGTTTCCGGTTTCTTCGGGTCAAACGCAGTTTGATAAATCGTATAATAAGTATGCGGCGTACCGATATATAGCTGCATGCCGCCCGGAGTCAGAATATAGTCAAGTTCGTTGAGCCTTTCGCGCATTTCCTGACGTTTCAACGGCGTATCGCAGTTTTTGGGAACTTCGACATCGTCGCAGATAATCAGGTCGGCGCGCAGGCCTGTAATATTGGCGCCCAACCCCTTGGCCAGCATGGACGGATCGCGAAGCTCGGCCGCCCGGCTGACCGTAAACTGGTCTGAGGCCCATTGGTCGAGCCGCGGCGGTTTCAACTTTTTGGTCAGCGGGTGCTGCTCAATGATACGCTTGACATTGCGCACCATTTTCCTGGCCAGAGAATGGTCGGCAGCCATTACCAAAATCCGCGTTGACGGGCTGCGATACAAAACCCATGCGCAAAACAGCCCGACAACGGTCGATTTTCCCGAATTGCGGAAGGCCATCAGCAAAGCCTGGCGCTCGCCGCCGCGGCACCAGAGGCCGGAAAGCCATCGGGCAATCTTCTTTTGGTGCGACGGCACTTTCAACCCCTGCAGTTTGAACCAGACGTACATAAATTCAAAAAAATCAATTTTCATCATCGCCATTCAATTCGTTCCGCGCTTCGTTCAGCAGTTCCAATATTTGTCTGTCCCCGTCCGCGGATTTGTCCCCTTGCGTTTTTTCGTCCGTCCACTCGGCAAGTTTCAGCAGGGTTTCGGCATGTATTACCGCTGACTTGCAGGCGGAATGATGCGCGCTGAAACCTTTGGCATCATCAGGAACCGGCTGTTCGGAGAAATTCTCGTAACTGTCGATTACTTCCGAAATTTTTTCCGGCAGCGTTTTCCGCAACCGGCTTTTCAACGCTTTGAGCGTTTTTATTTTTTTGCTTGTCATTCTTGTAAAATCCCATAAAAAAAAGACCCCGATACGGAGGTCTGTTTTTTAATGCTCAGTTTATTTTGGATACACTACCAGCAAGTGATGTTTGTTGTGTAGCATAAAAAAAAACGTATGTCAAGAGTTTTTTCCTACAACTTTCAATTTTTTATATAACTGATACGGTGTTATTACGCGAAAATCATGTATTCCCAAGACTCTTTTGACCATCTCGACACAGGTAAAAAATCCCGGCGGCGCGCATTTTCGCGGCGCATTTTTAATTTTTACCGGGAAAATCAGGCAGTTTTCATAATAGCGAAGAAGCATTTCTTCCGGCTGCGAATCGCCGAATTCGCACAAGGAAACCGCTATCTGGTCCGAACAGGGATTAAGCTCCAGCCAGCAGCGGCCGCCCCGCCCGGACAACAGCAGGTAACAATGCCGAAAACCAGGTTTAAGCAGACGCAGCCACCACAAATCCGTATTGTCGGTAAAAACGACATAAGCTTTTTCGAACCGCCGCGTTATATGTATGTAACCTTTCATCTTACAGAATCCCCTTGGTTTTCAGGTAAAAGTCAAAGATGCCGATGCCATATTCCCAGAGTCTTATTTCGCTTCGTTTGGCTCTGCCGTCATAATACGGCGGCGTGCCAAGCATCCCCCATTTGGACATGACGCGCAGACAACGGTTGGTTATTTCGCCGCGGGCGCGCATTCGTTTCAAAATCCGCGAAACGTCGCCGATTTCGATGCTGCGGCACTTGCCCGGATAGTCGCTTCTGGAACGCAGCCCGTCCCCCCGGGCATCCAGAGAGCGGCAAAACCAGAACCATACTTCTTCCGCATTGTCGAAAGGTTCATAAATCTCCCTCATTTTTGGTTTCTCCCTTCTTTTCAACTTAACTAAATGTTAACTTTTAAAAGTTATATATAAAGTTGTAGGAATTTCAACATAAAAAAAGAATTGATTCCTACTTAAAAATATTTTATTATCGGCTTAAAGTGAGCGAATCTTTTGATTTCGAGGAGAGAAAATGAAATACGAACAAGTCTGGGAAGCTGTTGATAAGTTGGCAAAAATTAACGGATTGTCCCCTTCCGGACTGGCAAAAAAAGCCGGTTTGGACGCAACGACCTTTAATAAAAGCAAACGCACCCGCCCCGACGGAAAAAAAAGGTGGCCGTCGTTGGACAGCCTGAACAAAATCATTGAAGTCTGCAACATCAGTTTTGACGAATTTTTTGCTCTGGCCGGCAACGAAAACGAAGACAAAATCGTTCACTCCATTCCGTATGTTGAATGTTCGCGCCTGCTTGAAGGCGAAAAAACAATCTGCATCGACTTCAGAAAAAACAAATGGCAGCGGATACGCTTTCCCGACGGGCATGACAATCTCTATGCGCTGGATATCAACACCGATCAGTTTGCTCCGTTTTATCGCAACGGCACACTGCTGATTTTGTCGCAGGAATCGGAAATTCGCCGCGGCGACCGCATTGCGGTTTTCATGTCTGACAACAGTATCGTTATTCGCGAGTTTGTCCACCGGACGGCAACAACGCTTGAACTTAAAGACGTTCTTTCCGCAGACAAAACTTCGGTCAATGTCGAAGACATTCGCATTGTCCACCGCATTGTCTGGGCCAGCCAATAGGAAACACAATGAACTTACATAAATATTATCTGCAAACCGAAGCGGAAAAATTAGAAGCAGCGGAAAAGAAATTTGACTTTATTCCCGATTTGACCAATCATGCCGCCGCGCGTTCGCTAGACAGTCTTTGCTACCGGCAAACGCGTGAAATCAGCCGGCAGCGCAGCCGCGGCAAAGACGGCGGAATATCCGAAAAACAGCTGAGAGAGTATCGTGACTATGCCATTCACCTTTACGGCAAATAATTTTAAATCCCCTCATTTGAGGGGCTTTTTTTCTTTGTCACATTGAGCTTGTGAACCGGACACCCATAGTTTCCCCGGTCAAGCTGGGGAATGACAGAGGAAAGAAAAAGTGCACGGGAATGACAGAGGAGAAGAAAAGAACACGGGAATGACAAGGAAAGTACTTGTCATGTTCAGGCTTGACCCGGGCATCTTTCTCATGGATTGCCAAATCAACTTCGGCAATGACAATATTATTTTTTTATGCTTGACTTGCTATATCGTTGCTTTTTTTGCCGAAAATAAAAGTGGTTCCATTAACGGTAGACAGAAAAATTTGTACTCTCATTAATAGTTGACTCTTTTGACAAATAAGGTTATGCTAATCTACAGGTGTGGATGTTAGACCGCGGCGGGGTGCCGTCGGCGGGTATGTGTCGGAAGAAGTGTCTGCGGGAAGCTTCTTTTCCCTCATTTCTCTGTATCTTCAGGCGTATCTTATCCTCATCTGTTTATTTTAACGGGCTTTGGTTCTAACTGTTGTGAGGTGATACCATGATGAAGAATTCAATATTGTTTTTCTCTTTGTTTGCGGGAATGTTCTTATTTCCTCCGAACGGTGTGGCCTCATACAAGTCAACACACACAAGCACACCCAAACCAGAGCCCGCCTTTCAGTTTGAACAACCCGACGAGGCCTATAAGACGGCGGCGGTGTGTTTTCTGGGAGTTGGCGACTGCGACAACGAAA